>Ga0182739_1000090_pt1 | contig 193796 bp, 154 predicted proteins | sample eDN5th30CBELigBY_FD_128873 | JGI IMG/M metagenome (GOLD analysis project Ga0182739, IMG submission 128873) | Enriched backyard soil microbial communities from Emeryville, California, USA - eDNA 5th pass 30_C BE-Lig BY (version 2) (version 2) | ecosystem: Environmental > Terrestrial > Soil >...
AATCTTTTCTCTATTTCCATTGCGCCTTTCGCAAAAATTCAGATAGACTGATAACCAAAGAATGCCCAAAATAACATATTTTTGCGCATATCAGTATCTAAAATTAGAAAATATATTTGTGATAAGCAATCCGAAATAAAAAAATATTGCATTAAGCATTCCGCTGTCGCTGTAAGCCAGATGGCTGCGTTAAGCAGCGAGGAAGCATGACATTACTTAATGCATACTTGGTTATGACGGCATCCGCAAAATGACTATATTATGCACGGAAATAAAAAAATCGGCCGGACGGCTGGAATCCAGAAGCACATAGAGAATAGAAAGCACGACAACACATGAAGAATTATTACGCCGTTATCATGGCTGGTGGCATCGGTAGTCGGTTTTGGCCTGTGAGCCGCACCAAATTGCCTAAACAATTCATAGATATGCTGGGTATCGGTAAAACGCTCATCCAAAGCACATATGATCGTTTCCGGCAGGTAATCCCCAAAGAGAACATTTTCGTGGCTACAAACGAGTCCTATGCACAGCTCGTCAGGGAACAATTGCCAGAGCTTTCGGCCCAGCAGCTGATCTTGGAACCTATTATGCGCAATACCGCACCTTGTATTGCCTATGCCGGCCACAAAATACAACAGTTGAACCCCGATGCAGTTATGGTCATTGCACCGGCTGACCACCTGATTCTGGAGCCTGATGGTTTCTCAGCTGATGTGATTAGGGGACTCGAATGTGCAGCGAATAATGATTGGCTCATTACCCTAGGCATAAAGCCGTCTCGACCCGACACGGGGTATGGATATATCCAATACGGCAAAAGCGCCGCGGTGCCGGGTTTTAAAAAGGTGAAGACCTTTACCGAAAAGCCGAATCTTGAACTCGCTACGACGTTTCTGCAAAGTGGTGATTTTCTCTGGAATGCGGGGATTTTCATTTGGTCAGCTAAAGCGATTATCGAAGCCTTTCAGAAGTACCAGACGGAAATGAATGAAGTGTTCCGGGAAGGCACAGAAGTATACAATACCAATAGGGAGGCCAAATTCATTTCCGGAGCATTTGTGCGGTGCGTCAATATCTCCATCGATTTTGCCATCATGGAAAAGGCCGACAACGTATTCGTGCTGCCCGTCGATTTCGGATGGTCCGACTTGGGTACCTGGGCCTCCATATACGAACTGTCTGAAAAGGACTACCTCGGCAATGTATCCTCTTCGTCAGAAAATGTGATCGCATACGATTCGTCGAATTGTATGATCCATGTACCCAAGGACAAGCTCGTCATCTTGAAAGGACTCCACAACTTCATCGTGGTCCAATCGGACGACACCTTAATGATTTGCCCCAAGGATGAAGAACAGGGTGTTAAGGAAATCGTAGCCGATGTAAAGGGGAAATTTGGCAATAAGTATATTTGATGACGGAACACAGCGTTCCTTGCTGATGTAATCACTATGGATTCAGGATTCGTAAAAACCGAAATAACCACCGACGGGCTCGCCGTTATCACTTTCGGTCACCCCGCGCATAATTCGCTACCATCCTACCTATTGAAACAGCTCAGTGAACATATCCAAGCGGCGGCCGAACCTGCCGTAAAGTTAATTCTACTGCAAAGTGACGGTGACCGTACATTTTGCGCCGGGGCAAGCTTTGATGAGCTCTTGGCGCTAACAGATGAAGAAGCAGGTAAGGCCTTTTTTTCCGGGTTTGCGCATGTCATAAACGCTATCCGACGGTCGCCCAAACTCGTGATAGGTAGAACCCAAGGTAAAGCGATAGGTGGCGGCGTTGGCCTTATGGCAGCCTGCGATTATTGTTTTGCATCCGAAAACGCAGCTGTCAAACTCAGCGAAATCAGTATTAATATCGGCCCGTTCGTTATCGCTCCTGCATTGGAACGTAAAATCGGTCTCTCCGCATTCACCACGCTTTCTTTAAATCCGACCACATTTTTTGACAGCCATTGGGCACAACGGAATGGCTTGGTCCACAGCGTACAGCCCACCACTACCGAGATGGACAAAGCCATCGACGAATTCTGCAATACATTGTTTAACAAAAACCCGGAAGCACTCACTGCATTAAAGCAGACGTTGTGGCAAGGTACGGACCATTGGGAGGTGTCGCTCTACGACCTGGCTACCATTAGCGGCCGCCTAGCGCTGGATGAAGAAGCACAACGCTCGCTTCGCGAATTCAAAAGCCGATAACCATCTCCCGTAATGAAAACAGTAAACGCGACATACATCCTAATTTTATTCGGCGTGTTGTTTTCACTGTCCGCCACCGGGCAAAAACCGTCCAACAATAAACGTGCACAACAGGCATTCGATAAGGCGGGATTGCAACTTAGGGCTCAACAATATAACCTCGCCGTTGCATCACTGGAAAAGGCGATTGCATTGGATTCCGGATTCGCCACCGCCTATCAACAACTTGGAGACATTTACCGCAAACAACGGGACTATGAAATGGCCAAACGCAACTACAAGAAGGTCATTCAACTTGACCCTACCCTAACACCGCTTACGTGGTTTGGCCTCGGTGAAAGCCTCCTGCATACGGGCAATTATACCGATGCACTGACTGCCCTGAACCGGTACAGGGATACGCCAGGTTTAGCGGCGGAAAGCAGACGGCTTACCGATAAATACATTGCGGATTGTGAGTTTAGCGCAACAGCATTGCGCAACCCCGTCCCGTTTGCCCCCCAAAATGCCGGACCCGCGATCAATAGCCCCTTCGATGAATACTTCCCCCGGCTTACCGCCGATCAGCAGACTATCATCTTTACACGCAAGAAGGACAACCGCGAGAATTTCTTCATGAGTACCAGGGATAGTAGCAATACCTGGCAGGAAGCCGGGTTTTTACAAGGGCAAATCAATTCGGAGCTGTACAACGAAGGCGCCCATTGCATTTCGCCAGATGGGAAATACCTGTTTTTCACCGGCTGCAATCGACCCGACGGCTTGGGGAGTTGTGATATATACGTTTCGAGGCGCGAGGGTGATCGTTGGGGAGCGCCCCATAATTTAGGTGCGCCCATCAATACCCGGGGTTGGGAAGCACAGCCCGCATTGGCCGCCGATGGGCGTACGCTTTACTTCGTCAGCAACCGCCCTGGCGGACAAGGAGGGTATGACATTTGGAGGGCCTTGCTCAAAGCAGATGGACAATGGGGAGAACCACAGAACCTCGGCCCCGCCGTTAATACACCCTACGATGAAAGCTCACCTTACATCCATGCTGACAACCGCACGCTTTACTTCGCCTCCAATGGCTGGCCGGGATTGGGCGATAAAGATATTTTCAAAAGCAGGAAAGATAGCATTGGTAACTGGGGGCATCCCGTCAATATCGGCTATCCAATCAACGACCATCACGAGCAAAACGCGTTGACAGTGAGCATGAACGGCATGCAGGCTTTCTTCTCAACCCGCAGGCCAGACGCTATCGGCGGTTTAGACATATACGCTTTCCAACTGCCAGAGGCTGCACGCCCCGATCCCGTAGCGTATCTCAAAGGTATCATTGTGGATGCCGAAAGCAGCAATCCGCTTCAAGCCGAGGTGAGGGTGACAGACGTTACGACCAATCAGGTGTTATATAACGAAACCGCCGATTACGAGGATGGGACTTTCCTCGCCCCCCTACCCTTTGGCAAGACATACGCGTTGCACATCAACCAGCCCGGCTACCTCTTTTTCTCAGAAAGCTATCCGCTCGACGACAGCGTGAAAATCAACGATGCCTATGAAATACGTATCCCGCTGTCGCGGATAAAGGTTGGCAACTCACAAACACTGAGCAACATTTTCTTCGAAACCGATCAATTTGCCCTGCTGCCCCAATCCAAGAGTGACCTGGATCAACTCGTCCGCTTCCTTGACCTGAATAAACAAGTACTGGTCGAAATCGGCGGCCACACCGACAATACGGGCACAGAAGCTTACAACCAACAGCTGTCGGAAAGCCGTGCCCAAGCCGTATATGGTTATCTGGTCCAAGCCGGTATCTCGGCGCAACGGTTGCGTTTCAAGGGATATGGCCAATCCCATCCGGTGGCCACCAACGAAACGCCGGAAGGTCGCCAGCTCAATCGGCGCACAGATTTCAAAATCATTGGATTAAACACAAATTAACAATAGGAACGATGAATCGAAAATTCCATCTTACGGTCGTCATAGCCGTCTTCGCGGTGCAGTTGAGCTTCGCGCAGGTTGTCGCCCCCGGCGCTACATTGCAATTGCTTGCCGACGGTTTCAGCTTTACCGAGGGACCCGCCGCGGACCGGAATGGCAATGTGTTTTTTACCGATCAGCCCAATAACCGGATTTGGCGATACGGTACGAATGGGAACCTGGCTATCTTTATGGAACCCGCGGGCAGGGCCAATGGTCTCTACGTCGACCAACACGGATACTTGATTGCGTGTGCAGACGAACAATACGAACTGTGGCGCATTGGAATGGATAGGAAAGTCGAGAAGTTGGCCGTGAACTACCGTGATTCCCTTTTCAACGGGCCCAACGATGTTTGGGTTTCCCCAAAAGGTGTCCTTTATTTCACAGACCCGTATTACCAGCGCGACTATTGGAGTCGGACTTCACCCGACCTCGCCGCCGAAGCGCTGTATAGGTATCAGGATGGACAGGTGACCCGACTGGACGACCAATTCAAACGACCGAATGGCATCATTGGCACACCGGATGGAAAGTTCTTGTACGTCGCCGATATCGGGGACAATAAAATCTATCGCTACACGCTGCGGAAGGATGGCACAATCAGCGACAGACAACTCTTTGCAAACCAAGGGTCCGATGGAATGACGATTGACGAAAAAGGCAATGTATACCTCACAGGCAAAGGTATCGACGTATACGATCCTGCTGGAAATAAAATCCAGCACATCGATGTGCCGGTAAACTGGACAGCCAACGTCTGTTTCAGCGGCTTGAATCACGATGTATTGTTCATCACCGCCAGCGACAAAGTATTTACGCTACAAATGGCAGTCAGGGGTGTCCGTTAGGTTTATGCATGCTGGCCAGCATGCTTACCTTCCGTGAATTCCTCGATGACCTTTTCGTTAAAATCGGGAAGGTCGTCGGGCGTTCGGCTGGTTACCAACCCCTGGTCAACCACAACGGCGCTGTCCTCCCAACGTGCACCTGCATTGATCAGATCCTTGCGGATATTCTTTACAGAAGTCATCTTTCTTCCGGCTACCACTTCGGCGTCGATAAGTACCTGCGGCCCGTGGCAGATCGCGGCAACGGGCTTCCCTGCATCGAAGAATGCTTTCACAAAATCCAGTGCCTTGTCAATCGCACGCAGCTTGTCCGGATTAATTACACCGCCGGGGATGAGTAGTGCGTCATAGTCATCTGGACTAGCCTGTTCAAGCGACACATCGACGTCAAAATCCAAACTCCATTCGTTTCCTTTCTTCGCACGCACCACATCGTTTTTCGGCGATACAATATACGTCTTGCCACCAGCTATCTGGATGGCATCGCGCGGACTTGTCAGTTCGATTTCCTCGAATCCATCAGCTGTCAAAATAGCTACACGCCGGTCTTTCAATTCATCAGCCATAAAATCTTCCTCCTCTTTCTTTATTAAGACTTACAGGGAAACGGCCGGAATTGTTTTGGAAAAATGAGATTGCAGCGACTTATTCGTCCCAACCTATGGGCGTTTCCACATGATGCGAGGCAACGCCTTCCGACACCATGAAAGGGACACCCTTTGCAGACGGCCCGGTATGCATTCCATTCACTACCCGCAGCAGATCCACGTCCACCGCTACCAAGGGTGGTCGGGGGTCCGGCCTATCACTCCCGAACTGGAAGCCGATTAGCGATACACGCTTCGCATGGCGGATAAAGAACATCGACGAAGGCAAGTTCCCCCACACCGTGGGCTGCGGATAGCCCCGTTCATCTTCTGCCACATCCTTAGCACGGCTGATATAATCTCCCGGCTGGAGTCCCCCACGGTTGAAGAATTGCACATTGCTCAACAGTACATTTTCGATGTAGTGGCCCGGGATGGCGGTGATGGAACTGGAAAAATTGCCCGTATGGTAAGCGATCACGTTGCTGATGGATATGTTTCGCATTTTGCCCATCGGCGGCGAGGGAACATCCTCTGCATATTTCCTCGCCCGGTTGCCCAAGCGGATATACAGCGGGCACTCCGTCCCCTCGATAGTAACATTGCTTATCGTGATGCCTTCCATGGTTCCACCATCCACGATTTCCAGCGATATGCCGGTTATACCATGACGTGGAGTACCGAATATCGGATTCGTTTCGCTCCTGCTCGGTTTCACCACGCAATTGCTGATGCTGATATTACGGAATCCACCGGTAGACTCCGTCCCCGCTTTGATTGCATTGCAGAAGCTGGACACCACACAGTTAGTGATCACTACGTCTTCGGTTGGGGCCGGACCGGTACTCTTGAGTGTGATTCCATCGTCATCGGAATCGATGATTGAGTTGGATAAAACGACCCGGCGGCAGCCGTCGATATCTATACCGTCGTTATTGCGATTGGAATGGTTATACACCTCAATCCGGTCGATCAGTACATCTTCACAATCCAGGTAATGTTGGTTCCACATCCCCGAATTCCGCATGCTGATACCCTCCACACGGACACCTTTGCAGGAAATAAAAAGGATATTACGGGGTCGTCCATCCAGGTCGCCTCCAAACAAGGTCGGGTCAGGCTGCTGCGCAGCTCCGTTGCCATCAATCGTACCCTTGCCGGTGATAGCAATATTTTGGGCTTCCAGAGCATACACCAATGCAAACCAACCCCCTTTATCTTTTAAGGAGCGGTACGTCGGCTGAGGCTGCCGTGGAAAGTCCCGTCGATCGGTGCTTGCCATAAGTACGGCTCCCGTCTCCAGATATAGTTCTACGTTGTTAAGCAGCCGGATCGTACCGCTCTTGAATGTTCCGGGCGGGATAACTACGCGCCCGCCGCCATCGACAGCACAAGCCCGTATTGCGTTGTTGATCGCTTCTGTGTTGACGGTGATGCCGTCACTTATCGCACCGAAATCGACGATGTTATATCCATCCTGCTGAGTAGCTAAACAGCTGGATAGCATGGTCACTATCCATGTAACAATGGCAACCGATTTCCTAATCATAACAATGAGTTGACAATATAAACAAGTATTAAAACGTGATGGGGATACCCAATGCTTCGGTATAGGGCTTCCCATCCACAGTAACCGTATACCCGTTGGCATTGGCGTCGATGGCCAGCTCCTTACCCCGTATCTTCAATCCCTCCAATCGGATTTCCGGCGAGAACGAAGGTACCGTCGGGTTTACCGTAATGGTTCCGTCCAATCCTACACTGACTCCGAACAGCCCGAAGATAAACGTCTGTGCACCGGTACACGCATCAAAGTCGCTTTGCAGCGGGGTATCTTCACGGTAGCCCATATAGTTGGCCACCTTCGAGTCACCCCAATAGGGCAGCCGCTCACCCCACCAGAGGTGACGCTCCAACAGGTCGTTGGCAGCATCAGCGAAACCTGCGTTATACAACCGCTGGCAGATCAGTGGAGGAAACGCCACATAACTACCGCCGCCACCGTGGTCTATATCTACCTGATCATAGGCCGGGTCAAGCTTGGAAATGCTATGGATACCGTAGTCGCCCAGAAATTCCTTTTCATTCAGATGCGACAGCAGCCCCCGCTCCACTTCCTCATCAAACACACCCGTACCGATCAATGTGTACATAAAATTCGTATACCGGATATCTTTCTTACCGTCATACCGGAAGAAAAACCATTGGTCTTTCTCGCTCCACAGCTCTCGTTTCAATAGGTCTTTCAACTCCTCGGCACGGGCGAACAACTGCTTCATGGGCTTTCCGGCTAATTTTGTCAACTCATATGCGCGGATATAAGTTAGGTACCGCAACGCATTCACATCGGGCATGACACCCCGGTAAGGATAGCCTCGCCGAAGTTCCAGGTGATTCTCGCCATCGTGACCATAGTCCACGAGGTTGATTTTTTTGCTGAGGTCGTCACCGAATAACGCGTTTTGTAGCATGTGGTCATAAATAGGCCTGCCTTCTACCACCTCATCAAGGAACCCCACATCGCCGGTATGAAGTATATAATAGTAAATCAACTCCACGATCTTATCTTGGTTCACCTGGTACCACACTCCCCCTCCTTCGCCGGTCATCGGTTCGAAGAGGTAATGTTTGGTCATGTCCACTTTGAGGAACTGCTTGATATGGCTCGCTGATGCCAGTGGATCATAGAGCGGGAAAATCTGCGCAGGAAGCCCGAACTCCCACAGGTAATTACCTACACAGCCGCCAATAACCCCCCCGCTCCCATAATAGGGTTGCAAGAGGAATTCCGGCACCTCCCACTTATTGGTCAATAGGGTTACCAAAGACCGATAGTAATAATCCTCCAGTCGCTTGTCGCTCGCAGAGAAGCGGGGCAACTTTCCAAACATGTCTTCCACCTGCTGGGTATGAGCCGCATTCGCTTGCCGAATGACCATCGGCGGATTTTGCAAGATGGCCGATATCGCTTCGCCGGTAATCTCAGGACCGCCGATCTCCATAGCGATATGGAAGGTCACATCCGTTCCGGCGGGGACGGTTACCTTGGTATCCCAACGGGAGCCGAGCTCAAACCAATCCAACCCGGGAATATCGGTGGCGATGACGATATTTCCCGCCGCATTTGACCTGACCAGCCTGTTCGCTTCTGATAGGTTTGTCGTTTTACTTTCCGCTTTCGGCCGCGAAAACTCCCACCGTTCCACGTAGTCCAAGCCACCCTGTATATGGAACTGGATCGGCATCAGGATATCCTTCCCGCTCTGGTTGCCGAATGTCATCCTAATCAATGCAGCCCGATCCCCATGGGGCAGCACGGTTGTCGTCTTCACGGAAATGCCGTTGATCTCTCCCTCACGCTGCACTTCGAACGGATACCAGCGGTAATCGGAGGTCGGTACCTTTTCACCGAAAAGACGAGTTTCCAATAAAAAGTTGGAACTGGCGTAGGGCGGCGCAAAAAGACCACTGATCGTACCAATATCCCCGTGATGGACACGGGTGGTGATTTTTCCATTGATGATGCCGAAATTTTCCTCAATCATGATGTTCCGCTTGCCGTCGAGCGCAAATAATTCCAAAGGGTCAACAACCTGTGCGGTAGCAAAGGGTTGCCCCACGACCACCGATGCAACATAGAACGGCAACAGGTATATAAAAAAAAGGTTACTATAGAGCTTCATATTTTCTAATTTAAGATATGTTCGTTATTAGCGTTCCTCTTCCAGTGCTTTGCCCTTGGTCTCGGGTAGGACTTTCCAGATGAAGAAAAATGTCGGCAGGGTAGTCAAAGCCAGCAACCAAAAGGTCGCCGATTCGCCAAAATATTCCATGCTGACGGGAAAAAGCTGGGCAATGACCCAATTGGCGCCAAACAGGGAAAATGTAGCCAGTGCCATCGCCTGTCCCCTTATCTTCGTTGGAAATAGCTCGGCCATCACGATCCAGGGTATCGGTCCCATGGAAAATGCAAAACAGGCAACAAAGCAGGAAATGGCGATGAGCAGTCCCGTCTCCGAAAACGCGGTATCTGTAAAGAAATAGCCGATCAGCAACAACGTCATACAGATGCCGGCATTGCCAATGAATAGCAAGGGCCTACGGCCCAGGCTATCAACTTTCCACATCGCCAGCAATGTGAACACGACCAACACAACCCCAAACACCAACTGCCCGCCCAGGGAGTCCACGAAAGAAAATCCCGCCCGCTCCAAAATAAGCGGGCCGTAGTGCAACACCAAATCAATGCCACTCAACTGCGACACGATGGCCAGATACAGGGCAACGAAAGTGGTCATCCGTAACGGCGGTTTGAACAGATCACCTACCGAGATGGCTGTACCGGCTATCGTCCGCCGGATAAGCAGTGCTTCTTTTTCGGCCACTTGGGCTCCATTGAGTTTCTGCAAGATGGCTAAAGCTGCCGAACCTCGTTGCTTTAACATCAAAAAACGCGGACTTTCGGGTACCCATACCAGCAGCAACAGAAATACCAAGGACGGAATTGCTGCTGCACCCAACATGATTCGCCATACTTCCACCTCCGAAAATAAGCCCCCCAACACATGTGCCTGGTTTGCCATTACATTACCCACGTAGTTATTGGAAAAATAGGCTGCCAGGATTCCGATGGTCAGGGCAAATTGGTTGAGCGCCACCATGCGGCCCCGGATGGCCACCGGGGCCATCTCAGCGATGTACAGCGGGGAAACCATCGCCGCGGTGCCCACGGCAAATCCCGCCATCAACCGGAACCCTATGAATAGGAAAAAGGTATCCGCAACGGCCGACCCGATGGAAGACACCAAGAAGAAGATGCCAACCCATACCAACGTGGATTTGCGGCCGAACCGATCAGCAGAATAGCCGGATAGTAGGGCACCCACTACACTGCCCAATACCACGGAGCTGACCAACCACCCCTGGAAGGCTGGCTGGGACGCTAAACCAAAATACTGGATAAGCGGGCTAAGTGCACCGGAGATGACCGCCGTATCGAACCCGAAGAGGAAACCGCCCAGAGCCGCCACACCGGCAAGGAACCATACATAAATCAACTGCTTCATCAATCTACCTCATATTTAGCAACCGCATCCATGTTCAGTGTAATGCCCAATCCGGGCTCGTCCGGCAGCGTAATGACGCCGTTTATCATACGGATCGGATCGTCCACCAGTTCGATGCGTAGCGCCGAGTCGCACATTTCGGCCGGCAGAAACTCAATCATGGGGCAATGGGGCGTAGCAAATGCCAAGTGGGCAGTAGCGGCTATGCCAATGCCCGATTTCCAGCAGTGCGGCACAATCAAGCGCCCACGATCCTGTGCCATATCACATACACGAACAGCTTCCGTAAGCCCCCCTACCCTGCCCACATCCGGTTGTGCCACGTCTATAAGCCCTTTGTCGAGCAGATCCATAAATTCAAACCGGGTGTTCTGCCATTCGCCGGCAGCGATCCGCATGGGTGCTTCTTTCGCCAAGAGCGCATAACCCTCAAGGTTATCGATCTGCAGGGGCGTTTCCAGAAAATAAATATCCAGATCATCCCACTTCTGTATGGTGCGCAGTGCCGAACGTGCATCATACCACAGGTATTGCACATCCACCATGATCCGCATATCCGTCCCCACTGCACGGCGACAGGAGCGGATGATATCGGTCATCTCCTCATCACTGCCGCACAAGCCCGTGTGGTTATAGGGGCCACCAAGCGTGCACTCGATTTTCGCTGCCGAATATCCATAGTCTTTGGCCCGCTTGATCCAAGCAATCAGCGAATCGCCGTAGGCCGTCACCGAATCTCCATAAGGTTGCAGGGAAGCATATGGCGTAATGGTTTCCTTCGCTGCCCCACCCAGTAGTTTGTAAACGGGTAAACCCAGGGCTTTTCCTTTGATGTCCCACAACGCCATGTCGATGGCGCCCATGGCACAGATCACCACGCCCCTGCGGCCGCTCATACAGGTATAGGTATATAATTTCTCCCAAATGGCCCCGGTGTCGAACGGATCCATACCAATTAGCAAGTCACGCATACCCATGGCCATGGAATGGCTGCCGGGGGACTCAATGGCCGCCTTGGCCAGCCACGGTCCGGTGTCGGTCTCACCGATGCCACATATACCTTCGTCGGTGTGTACTATCACGACCAAATCGTCCTGCGAAGAAGATGTGGCGTTTTCCTTCAAGCCCGGAATCTTCAGGATCTTACATTCAATATTTGTTATCTTCATTTAAAATTAAGTATGCGTTTATTGCTGTTTTTCAAATCTTTGCTTTGTACTCGGGCTTACCCGCGATATCTTGAACGATATGGTACACACTGCCACCCCTGGGGAATGAAAAATCGTGGCCAGTCGGAGCCAGCGGTGTTTCCCAATATTGGGCAGCCGAGGTGACAAAAATGTCACGGAAGTCCGGGCCACCGAATGTTAGCGAACTGGTTTGCGCAGCTGAAAGATCAATTGTCCGCTCGAGCTTTCCATCCGGATCATAGCGCGATATGCCGCTACCAAACCATTTCGCAACCCAGATAAACCCATCTTGGTCCACGGTCATCCCATCCGGCAAGCCATCATCCTTATCCAGTCGGATGAACGGCTTTCGATTGGAGATGGCACCGGTGGCACGGTCATAATCGTATGCGTAAATCATCCGGGGAATGCTATCTACGAGGTAGAAGCGATCGCAGGAAGAACTGAATCCCAGGCCGTTGCTGAGGTGCAATCCTTCCTCCACAACCGAACAGCTTCCATCAGGATCGATACGGAACAGGTATCCGGTATCGTACGCTTCATCCTCACGAAAAGCTTCCTGGCCACCGAAGACCCGGCCTTCGGGGTCGGCAATGATATCGTTGATATCGTTCACCTCCATGTGATCGCTACGGTCGCATATCAAACGCGGCACCTCGCCTTCCTTCCATTGGAAGAATCCGTCCCGCCCGCCGAACACCAACCCGCCCGATTCATGCAGCGCCAATGATGCTGCGTGGTAGCCGCTAAGCACTAGTTTTGGGGCGTCATCAGCTATACCTTTGGCATAAATGGCCTCGCCGCCACAGTCTGTCCAATAAAGCCGACCGTTGCCGGCATCCCATGCCGGCCCCTCTCCGCAAAGCAGTCGTTGGTCGGCGAATAATCGTATGGTTGTTGCCATGGTTAGTTCGTCAATTGTTAGGTCCCTTCTATACGTACCCCAATACCACCGTCTACCCGGTAAGTTTGCCCGGTGGCGAAACTTGCTTTGTCACTGGCGAGGAAAGTGATAAAATTAGCTATCTCGTCAGGCGTGGCAATTCGCTTCAACAGATGGATATTTCGTGTTTCTTCGAGGATGGCCTCCTTGTCCACGAAATTTTCGATGTCTTTTTCCAACATGGGTGTCTGTACTGCGCCGGGGCATACAGCCAGGCACCGTATTTTAGGGGCGAAATCGATGGCAATGGAACGCGTTAACCCGTGTAACGCTTCTTTGCTAGCGGCGTAAGCAGCCACATTACGCTGCGACACGAAACCTTGTACACTGCCCACATTCACAATGACGGCGTAGGGGGCCTTTTCCATTAGCGAAATGGCATATTTGGCACATAAGTATACTGCTTTCAAGTTGATATCCATCGTGAAATCCCAGATATTTTCACCCGTGGTCACCACATTCCCATAGGTTTGTACCCCAGCATTGTTGACCAATACATCAATTGTTCCGAATAGGTTCCCAATCTTGGCAAACGTGTTTTTGATGGACGCGTGATCCGCTAGCTCGCAACGGAAAAAGAAAAGCCGATCCGGGAATTCAGCGAGTTCACCGGTCAGTTTGGTGGCGTCCCTACCGATAACGGCTACCCTTGCCCCGGCGGCTACCAATTGTAAAGCCGCCGCCTTGCCGATCCCGGATGTTCCTCCCGTCACCACTGCTGTTTTGCCTGTAAATGAAATGACCATTGTAATCTTGTTAATTGAAATTGAACGTTAAATGCATTGTTAACCGCCCACCGGCATAACGCGGGGCCTCGAACCGTGCCGGGTTGGCCTGGGGTCCCAATCTGGAGGCATCCATGAATTTGTCTCCGATACCGTTAATGGTATGCAAGAAAGAAATATCCCCGTCGGGATAAACCATCTTGGCATTTTCGGGTTTCTGCGGCTCCGGGGGGGTAAACAGGTGAAGGAAAATATCGTTGCTGTGCACATACACCGTAAAGTCAGGCACATCCTTACCATCGATATGTGCCCAATACATGTTCGCATGGTAGCCCTTGAATTCGGGATACATATATCCCGATTCGCCGGTCACCGTGTTGTTATAGGCTTTTTCCCAAACACCAAAACGGACCCCTTTCATACGGTTCTTGTACACCCGGTATGGGCCGTCACCCAGCCATTTCGCACCAGCTACCCGGTCTTCCGGGTACGTAAAAGTTATACCCGCGAAAGCACTGGTAAGCTCCGGTTTATACGCTACTTCCAAATCCAACAGCCCATTTCTCTTGACCGTCCATCGATATTCGTCCCCGTCGGTAAATGTGGTGTGGATTACCACACCGCCTGCTTGGAAGGATTGGTCTACGCTGGCAACTTCCCTTTTGCCGCCAAGCAGTACCGGCCCATTGGCAAGCGGGATTTGCTTCCCCTCCTTCGTCACCTCGATTAGTCGGCCCTGCTGTTTGTCGAACGTATAGCCTATCGTACCGGCGTGCACACGCCAGCCATCCGCCGTTTCCTGTACCACCGGATTGGTAAATGCTGATTGGATAAGCTCTACGTTCTTTGCCGACGCCGTCTTCAATGGCCAGCTAAACGTATTGACCAACCGGCCATGAGGGTCAACCACACGGATGCGGAGCATATCCATGGCATGCCAAGCGTCCGGAAGTTCCAGTTGTATTGTCCCGCTATGTCCGGGAGGCATACGTACTGCCAGGTCTTCTTTTTTCAGGATCCTTTCTTGGATGGGTTCACCCGGGGCTGATACATTCACCCATTCGGCCACAAAACGACATTCGGCTAAATCGGTGAAATGGAACCTATTTTCCACGCGAAAACTGCCGTCAAACACTGGTGTGATGTACCGCTTGTCGAAATGGACGGGGGACCAAACTTCCTTAATAGTATAAAAGCTTCCCTCCTTCTCATGGTATGGTCCCACAATTCCGTCTGGAGCCTCGTTGCCGTAGGTATCCAATTCGTTGTCTCTGTCGGCGCGTTCCACGGCCTCATCCGCGAACACCCAGAGAAAACCTCCTGCACAAAGCGGATCATTCCACATCCGTAACCAGTAGTCTTCCAACCCGGCGCCGTGCCCACCGTCGTACAAGCCATGCAGGAACTCGGTGGGCATAAACAGCTTGCGTTTGCTGTACCCATCGTTAGCGAGGTAATTGTAGTCCATGTAATGGTAGGTATTGAACAGTCCGAAATCCTGCCACGGATGCAGCACATGCCGGCGCTGGATATCCAATTGAGCAAAAACATCATCCAGATTGGTATTCCACCCGCCTTCGTTGCCGTTGTCCCATAGGATGATGCTGGGGTGATTGACATCCCTTTCAATCATTTCGATGAGGAGCTTCCTGCCCACGGTATCGTCATACGGGGGATGCTGCCACCCGGCCAGTTCGTCCAATACAAAAAGCCCGAGTGAGTCGCATACCTCCAAGAAATGTTTATCTGGTGGATAATGCGACATCCGTACGGCATTCATGTTCATATCCTTGATCAGATTGACGGCCAAGATACTCAGCGCTTTGGAGGATGTCCTACCAAATTTAGGATGAAAGGTGTGCCGGTTCACACCTTTCAGTTTTACCCTAACCCCATTGATGTATATGCCGTCACTTTCACGGATTTCTACCGTCCGGAAACCAATCCGCTCCTTGTATTCATGCACCAGGAAGCCCTCTTTGTCAAACAGCTGGAAAACAGCAGCGTACAAATGCGGAAATTCCGGCGACCACGGCCGGTGCGCATCCAATCGCCCCATGATCCGCGTAACCCCAGAAATACGGTCTGTTTGCCATGTAGCTACTTCCGTTCCTTCGCTGGATTGTATGGCTACGCATACTTTACTGACCTGTCTAATGTCAGAAATATAGATATCGGCATTAAACTGGCCATCTGCTTTGGCATCCACCGCGACGCGTTCGATATGTGTTTCCGGTTTGGCTTCGAGGTATACCGGCCGGAAAATGCCGCCGAACACCCAATAATCCGCATCACGCTCCGCTTGGTTCACGCTCTTGTTATCGGAATGTTTCTTGACGAGCACGTCCACCGTGTTAGTACCGCCGTAAGTCAAAAGCGATGAGACGTCATACCTGAATCGATAGAATGCTCCTTGATGAACGGGGCCAGCCAGCCTTCCATTGATCTTCACCTCCGCATCCGTCATTACCCCCTCAAACACGATGTGGATGGCTCTTCCTTCCCAGTTTGCCGGGATATCGAACCCATGGCGGTAGTGACCGGTTTCGTAAAACCGGTCACCCGAGCCATAGCCGTAATAATATCCGCCGAACCCCTCCTGCTCCCAACAGGAAGGCACCGGAATCGTCGTCCATTTCCCGCTATTCCTCCCTTTTGAACAATAAAACTCCCAATCTACACGGTTATCTGCACCAGTACCCGATAGGTATATGATGTCTGTGGCTGACTGGGCAAATCCAATCGATAGCCCCCCCAATAACGATAATAAGAAAATCATGCACCTCATAAACACGGATTAATTGGGTCCAACGCCAGCGTTCATCGGCCATCCCGGATTCTGGTATAGCGGCGATGTACTCATATCGTTATTTATTGACGTGATCAAAAAATGTTCAATGGCAATGGGCGATAAGTAATGCGCCATATTCCAAAGATAACCGTTATACACCAATGATACGGTAGTCCGTTCGTAAGGGCGGAGGTATGCACTGCGTGCAGGGTCTGAAACCGTACTCGCCGAACCGTCATTGTAAGTCAACTGTGCTGCATCATACCAATGCTGCATCGGCCCCCACAACTTGAATCCCTCAATATGATAAGGCGTATTGATCAATTGGTCCATGGCGCGCCATCTGCGCAAATCCATCCCCCGCAAACCTTCACCCATTAATTCGACCCGCCGCTCACGTCTGATATTAAATAACGTTTTATCTACCATCGTTCCCGCTGAGTATACTCCCCAGTCGCCGGCCGCTTCTTTTGCGAGGTCGGTCGCATCAATTGTCTTCTGAAAATCTTCATCTACCCCGCCCCGCCTTCTAATCGATTTCCAATATTCATTAGCGGTACCATCGAGACTCCCGAATTTCTCATAACAAGCTTCAATGTAATTGAGGTAAGACTCCACGGCCCTGAAAGAGATTTCACCCTGGGTGCTATATCCATCGAAGTTTTGGTTATCATCCAGGTTAAGCCCTTTTCGGTGTGCATATCCCGTAGTGTACTTCTGATGCTCGTGCGATGCCAGGATATCGGGTATTCCTTCCTCCACAATGACCGGGTTGTTGTACAGGATTTTCACCTGCCCTGGCACCTTCAAAAACAATTGGAGACGATTGTCACGGTCTTTGGGGATATCCTCCAAGTACTCATCACCATGATAACCAGATCCAGTTGCATAAATCGGGAGACCATTAGCCATCAAAAAGGATTCCACCATGCCTCTCGTTAGGCCCACCCCCATGTTTCCCCCTTGGTAGCTCTTGCCGGCGTAGCTGGTAACGTTGAGGTTGCGGTCAAACTTACGCCACATAAGCACTTCCGAAAACCCAGACATGTCTACACTGCTAAATATCTCGCAATAGGGGTTTAGTGCATCTGAAGGAGTTTGCGGAAAATGATGGGTATTATCAACAAGCGGCACATTGTCTGCCACTTCTTTCGCCGCTGCCATAGCTTCCGTCAAGAAAAAGTCGATTTCACCGTCTATATTCCCCGATGGAAAATTATATTGGGCATGGTAATCTTTTTGTTTACCGGGCCAGCCCTCGCCGTTGGGAACAAAAGCGGTGCCTTTGAAATATTTCAGGAAGGTGGCTTCATACAGGGCGACCCTCGATTTATACTGGAGGGCCACCAATCTTGACAACCTGTTTTTCTGCCCATCGGGAGAATTATTCTGCATCAGCATAATAGCCGAATCCAAATCCGACAGGATAAAACGTGCCACTTCGGTCCGGGGCGCACGCTGGCTTGCTTCGTTCAGCACTTGATGGTTGTCTGGAAGAACGTTCCTGATGATTGGGAAATCACCGTAACTCTTGAGGTTATTGAAATAAAACTCTGCGCGGAAGAAATAGATTTCGCCGATGTGGTGACGGATATTGTTGGCGTTGCCAGTTATTGTCCCCGCATGAAACCTAGGTAAAACCGTTTGGAGAAAATAGTTGCACTGATACAGCGACCCAAAATCCCATCCCCCAGAGGCTGAAACCCGCCACTCTCCAGGTGCGAATATCGTAGAATACCCAATAGCGGCCTGATTGTCGGTATCTGCATCACCGATATTCCAGCCATTGGTGGGTCCGTACCGGGCAATGGTGTAGGCCGCTAAGTGGGCCTCATCCGTCAGGTAGTTTTCGGGCGTCACGGCCGATATTGGCTTCCGGTCAAGAAACGACTTCTGGCAGGAGGTCATGCCAAAGCAGGCCAATAGCAGCAATAAAATATAGCTATGTTTCGTCTTCATTATATTCGTTTTAAAAAGTCACATTTAACCCAAGGCTCACTACCCTACTAAAGGGATACACTGCACCGGTGAATCCTTGATCCAACAACTCCGGATCAAATAGCTCCGAAATCTTAGTAAACGTCCATAGGTTCTCGCCGGAGGCAAATAACCGGACCCGCTCGATCTTTGCCTTCTTGGTAAGCGCCTGGGGCAACGTATATCCAGCGGTAACATTTTTTAGCCGGATATAAGCCGCATTTTGCAGGTAGCGGGTCTGAGCCGCTTTATTCCGTCCGCTGCTTTCGTAATCTCCGTTGAAATAAGGCCGCGGATAATAGGAATCGAGATTTAATCCCAGGGGATGATCGGGATCATCCCTGAAATAGTCAAGATGGGGTATATACGCAGTAGACCACCAAACATTTGGGCCAGATCCCCAGAAATTGTATCCACCATTGAAGTAATCTCGCTTCATGACGCCTTGGAAGAACATGCGCAGGTCGAGGCCCTTCCAATCCGCGCCCAGGTCAAACCCGAACCGGAACCTCGGTGTGGAGTTTCCGATAACCGAATAGTCTCCTTGGTTATCCATGGTACCCGTACCGCCGTCAACCCTGCCGTCGCCATCGATGTCTTTGAACATGATATCACCCGCACTCCAGTCACTACCGAGGTACTGCTGTCCACCGTTTGGCAACGTCGCTAAATGCGCATCCATTTCCGCTTGGGTTTTTGCGATGCCGATGGTCGTGAAACCCCATATGTTCCCAAGTTCCTGCCCAGCGAGATAAGTCCAGAAGTTGTTTGTCGGATTCGGATACCTCAATACAACGCTTCGTGCGTCCGATAGCATGAATTTTGCCCGGTAGCCCAATCCGTTGCTAAGGCGGTCATTCCAGCTTACCTCCGCTTCGAACCCGTAGGATTTCATGTCGGTATTGTTGGTGGTTGGCACACTTGTGCCCAGTACTTTCGGCAGCTGTGGCGCTGGTCCCACCATGTCTTCCGTATAACGGGTGAAGTAATCAAACGTGAACGCTAACCGATTCCGAAGGGCTTCCACATCGATTCCTATGTTCCAAGCCCTGATATTTTCCCACGTGAGTACTGCACTTACCAACCCTGGGGCCGACGCGGTGTTTGGTCGCGCATTATTGATGATCCAACCGCCGTTAGCCGTATTTACCGGCATAGTTACATATGTGGGGTAGATTGAACTGGTGTTCTGGTTGCCCAATACGCCATAGGAGCCCCGCAGCTTAAGCTGACTGATGTTCTTTATATGAGCCTTCCAGAACTCTTCACCGGCAATATTCCATCCCGCAGAAAAAGAAGGAAAACTGCCCCAACGTTTGTCTGCACGGAATCGCGATGTACCATCGTACCGGTAGTTGAGTTCAACAAAATACCGCTCGTCATAACTGTAGTTGATTCGACCAAAATAACCCATCGTTGCCCAGTCGTTTTCTCCTCCGGATACTGATGGTGGAATAGTAGACCCATCCAGTGCCTGCCCCGTAGTTACGTTGATAGTGGGATTTTCCCGGATAATCATGCCATGACGGGTTGCGGAGGCATTCCGGAATTTGTTGTATTCCGATTGGAATCCAGCCATCACCTGAAACCCATGCTTATCAATGGATTTATCATATCGCGCGAAATAATCTTGTGAAATATAATCGTAGCGTTCAATATATTCACTCACATAATTTTCCGGCTCGGCCACATACGGGTTTCCCTCCACGTCATGCGCATAGGTGGTCAGTCTTACTGTCCGTGCAAAGCGGTCGCCGAGGTTGTAATAAAAACGACCTTGCAAGGTCAGTCCGGGCAATGGATCAGCGATGAGGCGGAATTGGTTACTGCTGTTATCGATAATGCGGTTGTAGCGGCCGCCAACCGCTATGATGGATAACCGGTCGGTCGTTACATCAAACAAATGACCATTCGGATCGTAGAGCGGATTGGCTGGCTGGGTCCTACTCATGTATTGCATATATCGGCCCTCGAAGTCCGATGGGCGGTCGTAATCTTCCCGTGAAAATTTTCCATTATAACCCAAGGTAAGCCAATCAGCGATTTTAGACTCGAGGTTCACAACTGCATTGTATCGCGTCAAATCATCACCACCCAACCTCAACATACCTGTCTGATTAAGTACATTGCCAGACAAGTAATAATTCATCGCATTACCGCCCCCACGCATACTCAGCGTATGTTCATTGGCAGGCGAGCTTGAACGGAATACCGACGTCCACCAGTCGTGATTGTCGTTGCCTTCAGACGAACCGCCCGCCCAACGTACAGGATTTCCCGGATCGGGGGGAATGTTTGTCACTCCGGATTTGCCGGCCATATAATCGATAATCCGCTGCATACGCTCAGGGCCCACAAAATCCGGCGCCCCGCTGTTTCTCGATGCATCGTTGATAAAAAGTGCCCAACGATATGAATCAGCTGTCTCAGGGAAATTGATGGGTGAGGAATTACGGAAACTGTTGTTATACGTGATAATCGGCCCGCCTTTTGTTCCCCGCTTGGTCGTAATTAAGATCACGCCGAACGGTGCCCGAGATCCGTAGATGGATGATGCTGCTGCGTCTTTGAGGATCGAAATACTCTCAATATCATTTGGACTCAGGTGATTAGGGTTCCCTTCGGCACCATCGATTAAAATCAGCGGACCGCCGTTGGACCCCTGGCCGATTGTATTGCGGCCCCGAATGTTGATTGTCGGAGCACTCTCGAGGCTCCCCCCATAACTGCTTTGCCCTATTTCTAAACCGGTAGCTAAACCTTGCAGCGCTTGCGCGACATTGGTTACCGGCCTTGATTCCAGTTCTCTACTGCCGATCACTGAAACCGAGCCTGTGACGTTGGCCTTTCGTTGGGTAGCAAAACCCACAACCACAACTTCATCCAATGCTGATGCTAACTTGAGTGAAATGTTGACAATATTTCGGGTGCCTATTTCCACTTCTTCGTCAACGTAGCCAACGTATGAGAACACCAGCACGGCGTGTTCGCCGGGCACCGAGATCTTAAATGTGCCGTCATCTACGGTCGATGTACCTGTGGTGGTACCACTCACCACAATACTTACACCCGGCAGCCCCTCTCCCTGTTCGTTCGTGACTTTGCCAGATACTTCCCGTTGGATGAGCCCCCCAGACCCATACCCTTTAAGCATGTGGGGAACGGAAAGGATGATAACTATCATCATCCACCAGTTTGCAACCCGCATAGTGCGGCCCGTGCCTCGGCTCGCACCGATAGTTTTAGGTATTTTCTTCTTCATAATTCATATAAATAAATAATTGATGATTTATCAATTGCAATATTAGCGTGAATATCCACCTGAAAGAAAAACGAAGTTTGCAGCTTTTGACACTATATTTCCCTCGAGGCTAACCTGCTCGACGTGTGCTTGGTTGGGTGTTTAGGCTTCATTATCAATCTTAATCACGGTTTAATAAGCTATAAACATACGTAATTCGTTTCTAAATTTGCCGTGTTTTACACTATATTACCCTTCGTATACGGCATTAATAGGATTTTTAAATATAATTCCGATATTCGAATAGCTTAAAAAACCTATATTATGTTACCGGTATACCGAAAAATCACTTATTCGCAATTGTTCTCATTTTCCACCGTGTTGGAGAATCCTCCAGAATTCGATACGGCGTGGCATCATCACCCCGAATACGAACTGATTATGATTACGGGAAGTGTAGGCACCCGATTCATGGGCGACAGTATCCAGCAGTTCAATGAAACCGAGTTGGTTCTTGTAGGCCCCAGCCTTCCCCATTGCTGGAAAGAAGACCTCGGCAACAAGAACCCCAACGCCAAAGCCTATGTCATCCATTTTTCCGCCGACTTCCTCGGGAAAGATTTTTTTGATATTCCGGAAGGCCGACAGATCAAGCATCTACTGGAACAATCGCAGCTCGGTTTGCGTTTTCCACCTGAAATTGAACAGCTTGCCGTTTGGAAAATCTTGCAGATATTCGAAACAACCGATTTTGACCGGATAATGAACTTGTTGGGATTGTTGAACTTGCTTGCCAAATCAGATTCGTTTGAACAGATATCGAGCCCGGGTTTTATCAATTCATTTGTAGAGAACCAATCTGACCGTATCAATAAGGTGTTTGAATACACATTGGAAAACTTCAAGAAACCCGTCGACCTAGACACCGTAGCCGGGCTAGCGCATATGAGCAAAACGGCATTCTGCCGGTTTTTCCGGAAAAGCACCGGAAAAACCTATTTCGATTTTCTGAAAGAAATACGGTTGGGCCATGCCTGCAAACTCCTGCAGGAAAGCGACCTGAGTATTCATCAAGTAGGCTTTCATTGTGGCTACGAAAGCATGTCGAATTTCAACAAGCAATTCAGGGAACTGTTCGCTACCACACCATTTAAATACCGGCAAAGTTTGTTGAATCAAAGTCCCCATTCCCAAACCTGATCTCCCGCTATTGGATAAATGCGAGCATGACGTGCAGGTTGAACAAGGTACAACCCGGTTAATGAACCGAAAGCCGGAAGCAGCAATATCTGCTCCCGGTAGTAGAAACAAGGCAAACGGTACGCCTGTCTTCCTTTTGCAGGAATAAGACATCCCGGATGCACATGTCCTGCTAGGTTAAGTCGTCCAGCAAACCCATTCTCTTCGGGATGATGGGTACAATGGATATGCGGTGCGATGGAATACGACGCTACCACATCAACCGCCGCCTTTTCCAATAAATCGTCCGGCAGGATATCGTGATTGCCGCGCGTAAGAATAAATCGTATTGAAGGATTAGCCATCCGGAACCGCTCAAACACCAACCATTCGCTGTTCAGGTCGCTATGGAAGAGATCGCCCAGAAAAACCACGGTGTCCACTGCATATCTATCCAACAACGACTGGATACGCAGCACGTCTTTGTCGACCGATGCGGACGGCATGAAAATCCCTGCCTTACGGAAATGGGTGCTTTTCCCCAAATGCCAATCGGCTACGACCAGCGTACGGTAATCGGGTAGCCAAAGTGCCCGTTCGGGCAACAATACGAGATCCGTATCTATCAACCGGATTGTTTTTGCCATACCGCTATGCTTCCAATTGATTTTTCAATTTCTCCAACCGGGATTGCCAATCCTCATTGCTATACCGCTCGCGGAAAGACTCCGCAAATATCGGGAAGGCAAACGGTGTGAGCTGGCCTGGACGCTGCACAATAATGCGGTGGGTCTCAATGCGTCTGAATGCTTTATGCATGCGCGATGCTTCCAACTGAAAATCATACACTTCATCGTAGGCTTGCTGGAGTAACAGATTGCGGGCATCATGCTCTTCAAAGACAGAAAAAAACAACCCCGAATTGGCCTGGAGATGCTTGGTCTTCATCGGTTTACCCGGATACCCCTGAAATACCAAGCCTGCAATGCCGGCGATGTCACGGAATTTGCGCCTCGCCATCTCCCGGATGTTGATGCCGCTGCGGATATCGTCGAACAGGCTGTCAGTGGCAAACAACCCGTTTCGCAAAGCCTCGTCTAACGGTATCGGAGCATCACAAAGCAGCTCAAACCCGTACTCATTGCTTGCGATGCTGAATGTCGCCTTTTGGATGCTGCTTAGGCGGTAAGCCACCACGGCAGCCATCCCCTCATGTACCAGCTTTCCTTCAAATGGATAGACAAATAGGTGGTGGCCATATCTCGTCTGGATGTATTCCACCAAGAGTTCATCTTCATCCGGCAGTGCCGAAACACGACGCTGTTCAGCAAACAGCGGTTGCAGAAACCGTAATTCTGCCGCAATCCCCCGGCCTTTCCGCTGGATTTCCGCAAACGTGTGCCGAAGCGCTGCCCCGAAATTGTCCGATATGGGAAATCGCCCGCCCATCCACGAGGGGACAGCTCCTTTTTTGCCCTTGGCCGGGCGGACGATAGCCTGGATATCCTTTACATGTACCAACTCCAGCAGCCTACCCGAAAACCAGAACGTATCACCGGGTTGGAGCCGCGAAATAAACCATTCCTCAATGGTACCCAAGTATTTGCCACTCATGAATTTCACGCGCATCATCGTGTCGGAAACAATGGCGCCGATGCTCAAACGGTGGCGCATGGCTACGCGTTTACTGGTAACGCGATACACGCTGTTTTCCACTACTACTTTATGGAATTCCTCATACGTATCCAGGGTTCGGCCACCCTGCGTAACCATCAGTAAGCATTCGTCGAATTCCTCACGGCTAATCGATCCAAAACAGTGTGTTCGTTTGATTTCGCTATATAACTCCTCTGCACGGAAACCATCGGATACGGCCAACGTAACCATATATTGAATTAAAACATCGAACGACCGCACATACGGCATCCGTTGCTCTACCAGGCCGTTGGCCACGGCATAGCGTATGGCCGCCCCTTCCATGATTTCCAGTGAATGGGTAGGTAGGAAAAAAATCGTACTTGTTTCGCCTGGCCGATGGCCGCTCCTACCCGCCCGCTGCACGAACCGGGCCACGCCCTTCGGTGAACCGATCTGTACCACACAATCCACCGGGCGGAAGTCGACCCCAAGGTCGAGACTGCTTGTACAAACCACGGCTTTGAGCGTGCCTCGGTGCAGCGCATCTTCCACCCATATGCGTAGTTCGTCGCTCAACGACCCGTGGTGGATAGCTAACGCACCGGATAGCTGCGGTGCGGCATCGAGCAACCGATGGTACCAGATTTCTGCCTGTGATCGTGTATTGGTAAACAGCAAGGTCGACCGATGGGATTCGATGATGGGCACGACTTTGTCAATCATGGAGGTACCGATGTGGCCTGCCCAAGGGAACCGCTCCAAGGTATCAGGAAGCAGTGTCTCCATGTAGGTGTCTTTTTTCAGGTTAGCCCGCACAAGCTTACCGCAATGGCCATCGCCCAGCAGAATATCCATAGCCTCATTGAGGTTGCCAATGGTAGCGGAGATTCCCCACACCTGAAGCTTTGGGCATATCGACCGGAGGTGGCTAAGGGCTAACTCGACCAATACCCCCCGCTTGCTCCCCACCAGCTCATGCCATTCATCGACGACCACGAACTCCAAACCGCTAAAAAATTCACGATACCCCTTAGATGCCAATAGGAGATGGACGCTCTCGGGCGTCGTAATTAACGCTTGGGGAGGGTTGTTCCGCTGCCGTTGCCGCTCGGCTGTATGGGTGTCGCCCGTTCGTAGCCCAATACGGTAGTCGAGCTCCAAGTCGTTGCTCACCGCCTGTGTGGCTTGCAAAATCTCAGCAGAAAGTGCGCGCAATGGTGTAATCCACAATCCGTGGAGTCCTTTCCGGCGTTTCTCTTTTCGGTAATACCGCTGGAGGATGCCAAACCATACGGCGAAGGTTTTGCCATATCCGGTAGGTGCGTTCAGCAACCCCGATTTACCGGCAGCGATAGCGGCCCACGTTTCCTGTTGGAAACGGTGGGGCTGCCAGCCCTTATTGAAAAACCATGTTTCTGCGAATATGTTCAATGACAATATAACCCGATATGCAAAGGTAAGGTTTTATAATTCAAGTAAAAACCTCGCCAAGACCGTGCCGCAAAGGTTTCTACACGGTTCGACTCTTGTTCGCCAGTGGTTCGAGACTGCTTCGCTATGCCTGCACCCTGTGAGCACGGTAAGTCCACGTTGAGTCCACGTTTTTACCGTAAAAACGTGGATACACCCCGGACTCAGCATAGGCGCAACTTGGTTTCGTTGCGAAGCAGGTGCGACGCAGGTACGAAGCAGGTATTAACTATTGACGAACATGTTGCAATGGGAAGGTAAATGTTAAATGCGGTGGAGACGATACGTCCCACTAAGATACAAAAAAATCATTACCTTTTACCTTAATGCGTCAATCAACTGCAATAAATCTGCCTTGGTATTAGCGTCCTCGGGCGACTTGTCGCGTCGCCAGCGCAGAATACGCGGAAAGCGTAGCGCCACACCGGATTTATGCCTGCTGCTTTCCCCGATGCCCTCGAAAGCGATCTCGAAGACATGATACGGTGTGACACTCCGTACCGGACCAAAGCGTTCGAGCGTATTGCGCTTGATCCAGTTATCCAGTTCGGCAATTTCTTTGTCGGTAAGGCCCGAATACGCTTTGGCGAACGGCACCAATACACCTTCTTCATCCCATACCCCAAAAGTGTAATCGGTATAAAGATTGGCTCGACGGCCATGACCACTTTGGGCATAAATGAGTACACCATCGGCGGTAAGTGGGTCCGTCTTCCACTTCCACCAGTTGCCACGCCGCCGACCGCTGCCATAGGGGCTATCCTTACGTTTGAGCATCACGCCCTCGCAATGGAATTCGCGCGCCCGTTGGCGGAAATCCGCTACCTCGCGCCAGCTATCGAAAGCCATGGTTTCCGACAGCAGCAGTGCCGGATAGGATGTAGGCGAAGACAACAGACCTTGCAGGAGGTCACGGCGCTCATGCATCGGCCTGCCCCGGATATCTTCCCCGTTCCATTCCAGCAAGTCATAACATACCATCACCAATGGGGCCTCGCTAAGCGATTTAGGCGAAAGGTTTTTGCGCCCGATTCGTGTTTGCATCACCTGAAAGGGCAACGGATGCCCTTCCTGCCACGGAATGATTTCGCCGTCGATAACTGTACCGTCGGGCAACATTTCCGCTAACGGACCGAACTCGGGAAATTTGTCGGTGAGTAAATCCTCCCCCCTGCTCCACACGAAAAGCTGTCCGTTCCGGACAATCAGCTGTCCCCGGATACCGTCGAGCTTTCTCTCAATGTACCAACCGCCCACGTCACCCAATGATTCGGGCGATGTATCCAATTGGTAAGCCAAGTAAAAGGGATATGGCTGGAAATCACGCTCGCCCAAAGTAGTTTCCGAAAACAGCGAGGCCATGGTCTCGGCGGTAGGCATCCATTTACCCATTAACCGGTGCGCTACGGCGGTTTCATCCATACCGAGATAGGTAGCCAGCGCCTTGATGACCAATTGACGGGATACGCCCATCCGAAAATTTCCCGTAATCAATTTAGTGAAAACGAATCGTTCGTCTTTATCGAGACGTTTCCAATAACCGGTTATGCTTGCTTTTTTCTCTTCATCGGTTCGCTTCGAGAGGTTGGCCAGCTCGTCGACCACCTGTGGAAGGGTGAAAGCTTGGCCGGGTTCCGCTTGCGGGGGGAGCACGAGTGCGATCGCTTCAGCGAGATCGCCCACGACGTGGTACGATGCTTCAAAAAGCCAGCTCGGTATTCCGGCTGCAGACGCTGCCCATCCTTTGAGATCCGCGGTTTTTACGGGGCGCCGTGGTCGATTGCCGATCAATAGCGCGATGGCATATAATGCGCTTCTATCGTCGCTATTTTCAAGGTAATTTACGATGGCGCCCACCTTTGCGTTCGTCTTTGTTGTTTGGTCGATGGCAATAAACAATTTAGTGAACCGCTTCATAGATCACCCTCCGTCGTCTCGCCGCCTTGCAGATGTACCTCGCGCGCATAGAGGCCCTTTTCTTCCCGCAGCCAACGCGCAAATGGCCCTTCATAGCCGTGGGTTACGTATACATTCTCAGCGCCCGTGGCGGCTACCGCCGTGTTCAACTGCTTCCAATCTGCATGATCCGAAAGGACAAACCCTCGGTCTACGCCCCGGCGCCTGCGTGCGCCGCGGAGTTGCATCCAGCCGCTGCATAATGCAATCCGGTAGGGCGATAGCTTCTTTAGCCAAGGTGAGCCGAGCGCAGATGGCGGCGCCACAACGACGGCTCCTTTTATCGTGGCACGGTCGGTCTCCGGGGTGATGCGCTCACCGGCGAACTGATAACCGATTTCTGCCAGCACTGCATTTACGTTGGCCACAGCGCCATGTATGAATACTGGCCCGGTTGCGGGGTCTAAGTGCTGGAGCAGCACTTGCGACTTACCCAATGCATAGGCCAACAACACCGTATTGAACCCGGCTTCCGCATTCTGCCGCCACCATTGCTTGATTTCTAACAATACAGATGCAGGATCGGGAAAACGGTATATGGGTAGTGCGAATGTAGACTCCGTTACGAAAGAATGGCAGCGCACCGGCTCATAGGGTACGCTTATTCCATCATGAGTAAGCTTATAGTCACCGGAAACCACCCAAACTTCACCGCCATATTCTAGTCTCACTTGGGCGGAGCCAATAATATGCCCAGCCGGATGCAGGCTAATGCGGACACCGTTTAGGGTAACCACTTCCCCGTATTCCAGTGATTGGATGGCGGTATCTATCCCCAATCGCAAGCGAAGGATGGCTGCCGTATGCGGATGGCAGAGGTAACGACCCATGCCCCACCGCGCGTGGTCGCTGTGGCCATGGGTCACCACCGCCCGCTCTACAGGCTGCCAAGGATCGATATACACATCGGCTTGGGGGCAATATATGCCCCGTGTAGTGAATTGCAACATCGTTAGCACATTAACAAAAATAGCGGCGGTTGGTTTATCGATATTATTGCTATGTTTGGGTTATGGAAGAAAACGTTTTCTATGAAGGGCAGATTATCTGGGCACAGATCGATGCCAATCGGCACCTACGCCACTCTGCCTATGCCGATCTCTGCGCCCAAGCGAGGAGCAATATGCTGCGGGATACGGGGCTTTCGCTTGACAAGATTGCGGAAATGAATATCGGTCCGGTACTTTTCCGCGAAGAATTGGTATACCTTCGCGAAATACACCTCAATGACGAAGTGAAGGTGACCGTAGTGATGACCAAATACAACACGATCAACTCCCGGTTCTCATTCCGGCATGAGATTTATCGGTCAGACGGGACAAAATGTGCTGTGGTAACCGTTGACGGCGCATGGATGGATATCGAAAAACGGAAACTCACGATATTACCGAAAGAATGGCAAGCCATCGTAATCCACCTACCTAAAAGTGCCGATTACGAAGAAGTGACTACCTAAGCGCAAATGAAAAAGCCCATGGTATATCATCCATGGGCCCGGGGAACTATAATATTTAATGTCCGACTAATCTTTTCTAGTTCACTTCAATCAACCGTGAAGCTACTTTTGCTTCTTCTTTTTTGCCGATAGACACTTTCAGCACGCCGTCTTTGTAATTGGCGTCAATACTGTTGTGATCGATGCTTTCCGGCAAGGTGAATGAACGGGTGAACGACGTATAGCTATATTCCCGTTTGCTATATTTTTTGTTTTCGTCGGTATTTTCAACTTTTTTCTCACCAGAAATCGTCAATACGTCTTTATCGACGTTGATTTTGAAATCGCCCTTTTCTAAGCCGGGCGCTGCCAGTTCAATGTGAAATGCATCGCTCGTTTCCGCCACGTTCACCGCCGGCACACGAGAAATGAAACGATCAGACAAGAATGAATCATTGAAAATCGGGTTGAAAAAATCGTTTACCCAGTTGTCTACTCCCCTGTTTTTGTTTCCAGAAAATTTTACCAGTGTCATTTTGTATCCTCCTTTTAATTTTTATGTTTCTGACTTCGGTATCAACCTTCCAAATGATATACCAAACAGGAAAAAACTTGTTTTAATGACTTTATGTCATTTATTATTGAATGTGTAGTGACATATTGTCTTCAATATACCGTTGTTTGTCTTATGTCGATAACCGTCCATTGCGCCATAGAAAATATCGCCTCACACGGTACCGTTGTATGGTGCAGCCCTCCACTTAAGCACGACACGCGCATTGGCACGGTCGCCCCCGAAAGGCGGATTATGTTTGGTGATACCTACTTCAATGCTAAAAACGAACGGAAAATCTGCCCTAACGCGGTGCAATATTGTTTCGACAACCGTTTCGAGTAATTTGCGGGGCTGTTGCATTTCGGTTTTTGCGATGAGGTAAAGCTGCTCGTAATTGACCGTATGCTGCAGTTCATCGGTTGTTGTGCGTTCGCCTTTCTCGAAAGTCACCTCGATATTTACCGTAAATTCATTGCCGAGCACCTGTTCCTCGGCATAGTAACCGTGATAGGCATAAAAACGCGCGTCGACGAGCGCTACCTGTTGGCGGATATGTCCCATACCTGCAAAGGTACAACATTACCAGTCGTTTCATTTGCTCTTTCGTCTAGCCACCTTCCTATACGGTTATTCTATACAAGACAGCTGCCACGAAAAACCTTCTTTCTTCTCCGTTAAAACCTTTTGGAAACAAGACGCTGAAATGCGGCACGTTTCGACTACCCGTCGGAAACCTTCGGGAAGACGATGCCAAGGATGAGTGTATGATGTTCGTTAAACCAGATTTTATCGCTATAATTGCCCATTAAATAGACGATAGATGGGCCAATATACCGCACCGGATTATTACCTGCTAGACGAACTCATCGGCGAAGAACACTTGCTGATCCGCGATAGCGTGAGGCAGTGGGTCAACACTGAACTTATGCCGGTGATCGAGTACCATGCCCAACGTGCGGAATTTCCTAAACAGTTGCTTCCGGGCATGGCCCAACTGGGACTATTTGGGCCGACCATCCCGGAGAATTACGGTGGTGCCGGACTGGATTATTTAGCTTATGGCCTGATGATGCAGGAACTGGAGCGCGGCGATTCCGGCATCCGCTCGACGGCTTCCGTTCAGGGATCGCTTGTGATGTACCCCATCTATGCCTATGGTAGTGAAGAGCAAAAACAACGATATTTGCGCAAGCTTGCCAGCGGGGAATTGATGGGTTGTTTCGGCCTTACCGAACCTAACCACGGTTCCGATCCCGGCAGTATGCTAACACGTTTTGAAGATGACGGCGATGCCGTGCTATTGAATGGGTCGAAGATGTGGATTTCCAACGCTCCGTTCGCAGATATCGCAATGGTTTGGGCCAAAAATCCGGAAGGCAAGGTGCAGGGGCTGATCGTGGAACGGGGCATGGAAGGTTTCACCACGCCCGAAACACACAACAAATGGAGTTTGCGGGCCTCCGCTACCGGCGAGCTTGTATTTGATAACGTACGTGTGCCAAAATCTAATATACTGCCGGGTGTAACCGGCATGCGGGGACCGCTCAGCTGCCTCAACCAGGCGCGGTATGGCATCGCTTGGGGCGCGCTAGGTGCGGCCATGGATTGCTACGACACAGCCTTGCGCTACGCGGGAGAACGGAAACAGTTTGGCAAGCCGATTGCAGGCTTTCAGCTGCAGCAAAAGAAGCTGGCCGAGATGGTCACCGAAATTACGAAGGGGCAGCTACTCGTATGGCGGCTCGCCCAGCTCAAAAACGAAGACCGCGCTACACCGGCACAGATTTCGATGGCCAAACGCAATAACGTAGTCACCGCACTGCATGTTGCCCGTGAGGCCCGCCAAGTACTGGGCGCCATGGGTATCACGAGCGAATACCCCATTATGCGCCATATGATGAACCTCGAATCTGTGGTCACTTATGAAGGCACACATGATGTGCACCTGTTGATCACAGGGATGGATATCACCGGAATCAATGCGTTTAATTAATCTTAAGTCATTAACCTTTTGTCTTTAATCATTATTATAAAATTAGTATGGATACAAAATCAGTTATCATTACCGGCGCGGTGGCATTGCTCGTGCTCCCGGCCCTAGCACAACAATCAAAAATGAAACCGGAAGAAACGGAAGTATGGGAGCCAGAACCTCGGGTCGTTAGTACTGCTGCCGACAAGGCACCCTCGGATGCGGTCATTTTATTCGACGGCACGTCACTTAATCAATGGGTGAGTCAAAAGGATGGGTCTTCTCCGGTGGAATGGGAGGTGTCGGATGGCGCATTCACGGTGGTGGGTGGTAAGGGCGGCATCCAAACCAAACAGCAGTTCACCGATTACCAGCTTCACGTAGAGTGGCGGTCTCCGACAAAGATCGAAGGCGAGGGACAAGGACGCGGTAATAGCGGCATTTTCATGCAGGGGCTATACGAGGTACAGGTATTGGATAGCTACAATAACCGCACGTATTCGAATGGGCAGGCAGCGAGTCTTTATAAGCAGCGGATTCCGCTTGTTAATGCCACCAAGGCACCCGGCGAATGGCAAACGTATGATATCATCTGGACCGCACCACGTTTCAATGCGGAGGGGATACTCATTAGCAAAGCACGTGTCACCGTGTTGCACAACGGGGTACTGGTACAAAACAACGTTGAACTGGATGGCCCAACCGAATTCATTGGCCTTCCTAAATATAAAGCACACGGTGCAGGTCCTATCGTATTGCAGGATCACGGCAATCCAGTAAGTTTCCGCAATATCTGGATAAGGCCACTTTAATTAATTGGTTAATTAATAGTTGATAATGGATAATGAATGGTAATTATCCATTATCAACTATCCATTATCAAAAACTATCAACTGTCAATTAAAAATTAACTATCGCCTTCTCGTAACTTTCGTTATGTACGCTGGCCACCGCCCGGCCTGACGGGTCGTTCAGGTTTTGGAAAGACGCATCCCACGCCAGCGCTTCGGGAGTACTACACGCTACCGATTTGACTGAGGGTACCGTGAGCGCCGAAGCTGTTGAAGGGAAATGCTCCGTAAAAATAGACCTATACAAGTATTCCTCTTTGTTTTGGGGTGGATTAACGGGGAATCGTTCTGACGCCCCCGCTAATTCATCATCACTGACACGTTCCGCAGCCTGTTCTTTCAGTGTATCGATCCAGCTGTATCCTACACCGTCTGAAAACTGTTCTTTTTGGCGCCAAGCAATGCTTTCAGGCAGATAATCCTCGAATGCCTTCCGTACGACCCATTTTTCCATCCGTCCCTCGCGGATCATCTTATCTTCGGGGTTCAAACGCATAGCGATATCCATAAATTCCTTGTCGAGGAAAGGTACACGGCCCTCTACACCCCAGGCTGCTAACGATTTGTTCGCCCGTAAACAGTCGTAGAGATGCAGCTTGCCAAGCTTGCGGACCGTCTCTTCGTGGAATTCCTTGGCATTGGGCGCTTTATGGAAATACAAGTATCCGCCGAACAACTCATCGGACCCCTCGCCCGATAACACCATCTTAATACCCATCGATTTGATGACCCGTGCAAGGAGGTACATGGGTGTTGATGCACGTATGGTGGTCACATCATAGGTTTCGAGGTGATAAATCACATCGCGCACCGCATCGAGCCCTTCCTGTATTGTAAAGTTGATTTCATGGTGAATCGTGCCGATGTGGTCAGCAGCCTTTTTTGCCGCGATGAGGTCTGGCGAACCCTTTAGTCCCACCGCAAACGAATGCAACCGCGGGTACCAAGCTTTTTCCTGATCGTTAGACTCCACACGCCGCGATGCGAACTTCTTCGTTACGGCAGCAATTACCGATGAGTCTAATCCACCCGAAAGCAATACGCCATAAGGTACGTCAGACATCAATTGGCGGTGTACGGCATCTTCAAGTCCTTTACGCAATACATCGATATCGGTAACGTTATCCTTCACGGCATCGTATTGTTCCCAATCGCGGGTGTACCATTTCTGTGGCGTGTTGCCCTCCTTACTATATAGGTAATGCCCCGGAGGAAACGTTTCTATCCGGCTACAATAGCCCTCCAACGCCTTCAGTTCGGAAGCAACATAAAAAGTGCCTGCTTCGTCCCATCCCATATATAGGGGGATAATTCCGATATGGTCACGGGCAACCAAATACGCATCGCTGTCAACGTCATAAAGTGCAAACGCAAAAATGCCGTTCAAATCTTCAATGAACCGTGGTCCTTTCTTCTCATAGAGCGCCAAGATGACCTCACTATCAACTTGCGTGGAAAATTCATAATTGGACAGCTCATTCCGCAACTGTTGGTGATTGTAAATCTCGCCATTCACTGCAAGCACGATATTACGATTCGAACTGTACAGCGGCTGTTGGCCAGATTTCGGGTCAACGATTGCTAAACGTTCATGCGCCAATATAGCTCGATCTGAGCTATATATCCCCGACCAGTCCGGTCCCCGATGACGAATCTTCTTCGACATCTTCAATACCTGGGGGCGCAATTCTTCCGACTTGGTTTTCAAGTCAAAAGCTCCAATGATTCCACACATAAATGTAATACGAATTAAATACTCATTCTAGCTAATGTTGCAAAGTAACGGATAAAATATTGACATTCGCAACAGAAACTATTTTTTTTAATCATTTTTTCAAAAAAATGAGATTATTCAAATAATTATATTAATGAAACCAGCTGTGTACTGTCACAATTTTAATATACACCCTTCTTCAAAAAGGCGTTATGCCCCGTGGGATCCCATGTGGGGCACGAGCTATTGGTCGACCGCAAGATAAACACTATTTTTGCAGCGCCCAAAGATAATCGTATGCCTTGCTTTATTAGGCAAACTTTATTAAGTTTGGGTGCATTCTGCTGGAGAATCCATCAATTCAACAAAGAAACGTGAAAAAAAGAATCGCTATTTTTGCTTCAGGCTCAGGGTCGAACGCCCAGAAAATTATGGAACATTTCAAATACGACGACCGGGCCGAAGTCGCTTTGATTCTGAGCAATAACCCGGATGCGTATGTGCTCCAGCGTGCCGACAACTTCGAGGTACCTACCCATGTATTTGACAGGTACGCGTTATACCAAACGGACGAAATCGTCGATCTCCTTATTAAACTTCAGATTGATTTGGTGGTGCTGGCGGGATTCCTTTGGTTGGTTCCACAAAACCTGTTGGAAAAATACCCCAACAAAATCATCAATATCCACCCTGCATTGCTGCCCGCTTATGGCGGTAAAGGTATGTACGGTGATCGCGTGCATCAAGCTATACTCGATGCCGGTGATGAGGAATCCGGCATAACCATCCATTTCGTCAATGAGCAGTTTGATGAAGGCGAAATTATCTATCAAGCTCGTTTCCGTATCGAACCAAGCGACAGTCTGGAAGTCATCAAGTTCAAGGGACAGCAATTGGAGCACCTCCATTATCCGAAAGTCATTGAAAACCTGCTAAAGAAAATGTGACCGACAGGATTTTTGTTATCTTTGCCGCTCATAAACTAAATAGCTGAATAGCGAATGAGCCATCCCGTAAAAATCAAAAATGCATTGGTCTCCGTATATTATAAGGATGGCCTTGCACCGTTAATTAATCTATTACATAAGCATGGTGTTACCTTTTATTCTACAGGTGGCACCGAAACGTTTATCCGTGAGCTCGGTCACGATGTGGTTCCCGTAGAGGACCTTACCGGTTACCCCTCTATCCTGGGCGGACGCGTGAAGACACTTCACCCCAAAGTATTTGGTGGCATCCTGTCGCGCCGACCGCTGGAGGCGGATAGGCAGCAATTGCAGGAATACGAGATTCCCGAAATCGATCTGGTGATCGTAGACCTCTACCCTTTTGAAGAAACCGTAGCATCGGGCGCATCGGAGCAGGATATCATCGAGAAAATAGATATTGGTGGTATCTCCCTTATTCGGGCAGCTGCCAAGAATTTCAACGATGTGGCCATCATTGCCTCCAAAGATGATTATAAATACCTTGAAGGTATCCTCGCTGAGAACGAGGGTTACACCTTTGTGGAACACCGCAAAGAATTAGCAAAACGCGCATTCAACGTATCGTCACATTACGATTCAGCGATATTCAATTACTTTAACCAGGAAGCGCCGCTGCAAGTTTTCAAAAAAAGCGAGCAACAGGCGCAGGTGCTCCGTTACGGAGAGAACCCTCACCAGAAAGGTGTTTTTTATGGTAATCTGGATGCGTTATTCGACAAGCTGAATGGAAAGGAACTATCGTACAACAACCTTGTGGATGTGGATGCCGCAGTGGCACTCATCGATGAATTTGAGCAGCCGACATTCGCCATATTGAAACATACGAACGCCTGTGGCGTTGCCACCCGTTCGGATTTGTTGACAGCATGGCAAGATGCACTGGCTTGCGACCCCGTATCTGCATTTGGCGGAGTAATCATTTGCAACGGCGAAATCGACAACCAAACGGCTGCCGAAATCAACAAGCTTTTCTTTGAAGTCTTAATCGCACCCGCCTACAGCGACACCGCGCTACACACACTCACTAGCAAGAAAAATCGGATATTGCTAAGACGTAAGGATACGACGCTTCCAAAAAGCCAGTTCAAAACACTGCTCAACGGCGTAATCGAGCAAGACAAGGATGCTGTTATCGAAGGACCGGAACAAATGCAACCTGCTACGGACAAGGTTCCCACGGAGCGGGAATTGCAGGATCTTTTCTTTGCCAATAAGATTGTCAAACACACCAAGTCTAACACGATCGTGTTGGCGAAGGACGGACAGCTATCTGCAAGTGGTGTGGGCCAGACTTCGCGGGTTGACGCGCTGAAGCAAGCCATCGAAAAAGCCAAGGCATTCGGTTTTGACCTTCGCGGAGCGGTGATGGCGTCAGATGCGTTCTTCCCGTTCCCCGATTGTGTTGAGATTGCAGCCGATGCGGGCATCGCTGCTATCAGCCAGCCGGGTGGTTCTATCCGTGACAAGGAATCTGTGGAAATGGCCAACAAGAAAGGTGTGGCGATGGTTATTACTGGTGTGCGGCATTTTAAACATTAATTGATTTGTTGATGTGCTGATTTATCTTCAAATCTTCAAATTGAAAAATCGGAACATATGAAATTTGGAAGTGCCGCTGACCCCTCGGAAGTAGATTTCACCCTACCCCCTACCCATCCGGACACCCTGGCTTTATTGGGCACGCATAAACCCGCCAAACCACTGGAAGTGTACGTTGGCTGTGCCAAATGGAATCGCCAGGACCTGAAAGGTTTCTACCCTCGGGGAACAAAGGACGAGTTGAGTTACTATGCAACGCAGTTCAATTGCATTGAACTGAACGCTACGTTTTACAACTCGCCCGATAAACAGCAGGTAGAGACATGGAAGAACAAGACGCCTTCCGATTTCAAATTCTTTCCGAAGGTACCACAGAGCGTCAGCCATTTCGGGCGTTTACTGAATGTCGATGAGAAGATGACAGCCTTTTGCGATGCCATTGCACTTTTCGAAGACCAACTGGGGGTAAGTTTCCTACAGATGCACGATAACTACAAGCCGAAAGATTTTGACCGCTTGGCCACATTCGTTAAGAAATTCTCCAAAGCTGTACCGTTTGCCGTGGAAGTCCGTAATGCGGAATGGTTTGCCAACGAGGACGTCTCCCGAAGATTATATACCCTGTTGCAAGAAGAGCAGGTGGTCAACGTATTGGTAGATGCATTGGGCCGACGTGATATGCTGCACATGCGCCTTTCCACGCCTTCCGCATTTATCCGCTATGTGGGACATAACCACTCCACGGACAAGCAGCGGTTGGACGAATGGGTGGAGCGCATCAAAGAATGGCGCGATGCGGGACTGCAATCGCTCTACTTTTTTGTTCACCAGCATATCGAACTCGAATCGCCGATGCTATCCACTTATTTCATCGATCGGCTCAACGACGCACTTGGGCTCCAAATAAGAAGGCCCGATAGCAACCTGTTTAGTTAATCGATCTTGATCAATCGTCGTATTTCTCCAACTGACGGAGCAACGTAGCGAAGTCCTTTGGGTAAGGCGCTTGGAAATGGTAGGGGCTATCCCCTATTGTAAGCCGCAGTTCGTGCGCATGCAGTGCAAACCGCCGCATAATGGGTTGCTCTTCTTTTCCTCGCCCCAGTGAAAAGCCACGTTTTTTAATCTGCGACAGGTATACGGGTTTGCCATGGTACAGGGTGTCTCCCACAATTGCTGCTTGCTGAGTTGCCAAGTGTATACGTATTTGGTGCATACGGCCAGTCACCGGGCGGCATTCCACCAGGGTGAAGTGTTTAAAATAACGAAGCGAGTTGAAATAGGTTTCGGCCCGCTTGCCATTGGCCCGGTCTATCGTCACATTTTTATTGCCAAGGTTAAGTATGGGTAGATCGACCAGCAGATCTTCAAACACGTGGGTCCCACCAATAATTGCGTGGTATACTTTGGTAACGCGCCGACGTTCAAATTCGATAGATACCAACCGGTAGGTCTCGGGGTTTTTGGCGATGAGCAACACACCGGAGGTTTCCTTGTCAAGCCGATGGCACACTTGCGCATCCGGATGGTACTTCTTGGCTAAACGCAATACGCTGGGCTCACCCCCCTCCCGCTCATCCAATGACGCCAAAAAAGGCGGTTTGTTGATCACGATCAGGTTGTCGTCTTCGTAGATAATCTGTTCCGCAAACTGTGGCAACTTGGGCGCATAGCGATCGTGGTTATTCATACGGGCAAAATTACGTATTCATAACGACAACGGAAAACCTATTCCGCCCCACGTTCCACCAAAAAGGCTATCTTTGCCATATGGACAACTATGCCGTTATTTTTGACATGGATGGGGTCATTGCCCATACCAATCCATACCATACGGAAGCATTCAAGCAGTTTTTTGACAAATATGATGTGACCTACACGATGGGGGAGTTTGCCGACCACATGTATGGCAAGCACAACGATTACATCATGCGCTACTTTTTCAAACGCCCACTGGATGACGCCGAGGTCGCCAGACTCGCCGAAGAAAAAGAGTCGCTCTTCCGTGACATCTATGCAAAACACGTTGTGCCCATAGCCGGCCTGCTCCCGTTTCTGGACCGGCTTAAGAGCGCTGGCTACCACATAGGGGTAGCTACCTCTGCACCGCGGGCCAATCTCGACTTTATCATCGATAAACTGTCCATACGTACGTATATGGGTGCGGTTTTATCCAGTGAAGACGTAACCGCCCACAAGCCCGATCCGGCAATTTATCTGAAGTCGGCTGCGATGCTTGACGTCGAGCCCCACAATTGCGTCGTCTTTGAAGATTCGTATTCCGGGGTATCCGCAGCAATCAACGCTGGTGCCACGGTAGTCGGCGTACTCACCTCGCATACCGTGGACGAACTCCCACCATGCAAGCGCTATATCCACGATTACCGCGAAATTGGCGTGAACGACATCAACCAATTGCTAGCCAAAAAAAATGCTTGATTTTTCAGGTCTTTTACAAGGGCCGTATGAATGGGCGGTTTTTTTGGGTTGCGCGCTGCTCATCGGCATGTCCAAAACAGGCGTGCCTAATATCGGTACATTTACAGTGCCAGTCTTTGCGCTGCTGTTCGGTGCGAAAGCCTCCACAGGCGTCGTATTGCCGATGCTCTGTTTTGCTGATTTATTGGCTGTTATTTATTACCGTAAGAGGTTTCATCGCGATTTAGTGCTCAAACCCATGCCTTGGGCATTGCTGGGATTGGTGGTAGCACTGGTGGCCGGCCATCTTATCCCCCAATCGGGATTCAAAGTGATGATGGCTGCCTGCATTCTCTTGGGAATAGCAACAATGGTTGGTACCCGACGGCCCGAACGGGCTTATGCGCTTACTGATTCGGTGTGGTTTGCACCGGGGATGGGCTTTCTACTTGGTTTCTCGACCATGATCGGGAATGCTGCCGGCCCGCTCCTTGTTGTTTACCTACTCGCCTTGCGATTGCCGAAGTTCGCGTTCGTAGCCACAGGAGCGTGGTTTATTATGATTTTAAACTACCTTAAAATTCCGCTTCAGGCCCTGGTTTGGGATAACCTCACGTGGGATGGTCTGTTGCTCGACCTGGTGGCCGTGCCTTTTATCCTGCTTGGCGGTTTACTGGGCATCTATATTATCCGTATATTTCCCGAACAGCGGTTCCGGATGGTTATGATCGCCTTAACCGTGGTTTCTACCCTGATACTGTTATTTTAAAGGCACCTGCCACCGCATTTAATCTTTTGCGGGTCTGGGCCACCGTACTTTTTTGCAAGAATCAGCTAAGTTTTTCTTTAAAGAAGTCTACCGTACGACGCCATGCGAGCTTTGCCGCTTCCGGATCATACCGCGGCGTCGTGTCGTTATGGAATCCATGGTTTGCCTCGGCATACATGTACATAGTATATTCTTTATGGTTTGCTTTCAGGGCTTGTTCGTAAGCCGGCCATCCATCATTTACCCGGGTATCCAACTCGGCATAATGCAACTGGAGTGGGGCGTGTATTTTCGGCACATCCTCAGCAGCGGGCTGGCCGCCATAAAATGGTACGGCAGCTTTTAGCTCCGGCAAACGGACAGCCATCATATTCGAAATCCATCCACCGAAACAGAACCCCACCACCCCTACTTTGCCATTACAGGCGTCGTGCTGCTCCAGAAATGCCGCTGCTGCGATGAAATCTTCGAGCATTTCATCGCGATCCCGTTTACTTTGCATTTCGCGCCCTTCATCGTCGGTACCCGGATACCCTCCCAATGGGCTCAGTGCGTCAGGTGCGAGACTGACAAATCCTGCCAATGCTGCCCTGCGGGCCACATCTTCGATGTGCGGATTCAGTCCCCGGTTTTCATGGACCACCACGACACCACCAAGCTGTTGGGTATTGCCCTTCGGCATGCACAATAATGCCTTAATCGTACCGCCACCTTTCGGCGACGGGTAGTCGATATATGCTTCCTCGATCCGGGGATCGCCGGCCTTTACCTGAATGCGGTCCTGGTAATTGGGCATCAGGAAACTCATGAGCGCCGGCACCGTGACTGTGCCACCGGCATACACCGACAAACGCTGCATAAAATCGCGACGAGATAGTCGATTGTGCGCGTAATCATCGTAGAGGTCGAAGACCTCTTGCTTAATGTCTTCCTTTTTTAACTGTGGCATCGCTCTCTTTTTTTGGGTTAACTTTTTTCATTCGAATAAATTGCTTTTTAATGGCAATGAAGCTTGCATAAATTATTCATGTTCTTTTGTTTATGGTAATTTATGCAGGTTTCATCTCTTTAAATTTGTCTTTTTTCTGTGCTGAAGCTATCAGATTTATTCATCCCCCTGTGTGGTCTGAAAAATCATGATGGTTTCATATTTTTAGCCACCGCTCAAAAGGGCAACGGCCTGATAAGTTACGGATTTCCATTGTTATTTTTCCAAACCTTTGAGTAGCTTCTTGAGGTTGATCCCCTTGCCCAATACTGGTTTGAATATATCGCCTTCGGAGCGAATACGATCTAGCGCATTGGCAATCGTAAAATCACTTAATTTCAACCCTTTTTTCACTTCTTCCCAGTGAAGCGGCATAGACACCGTAGCGTCCGGCTTGGGACGGAGCGAATAAGGCGCGGCTAATGTGGCGGCAGGTCGGTTTTGCAAGAAATCGATATACACTTTCCCCCGGCGCCGGTCGGTCATCCGCTCAACGCTTGTAAAATCCAGTGTCGCATCCACTTCATTGGCTACCCAGCGTGCAAAAAGCTGCGACTGGTCGTAGGTGTATTTTGCACCTAAGGGAACGTAGATATGCAGTCCCGTCGAACCGGACGTTTTACAGTATGATGGCACAGCGATATCTTCCAGGAAAGCATGGATGGCATTGGCCACCTCAATGACCTGCTCGAACGTATTGCTTTTATCGGGATCAAGATCCAGCAGGCAATACGTTGGGTAATCGGGTTTATGGATGGTGCTGCTCCATGGGTTCATCTCAATAGCCGCAAGATTAGCCATATACAGCAGGGCCGCCTCATTATTGCATAGCATGTAGTGCTTGCGTTTTCGCTCACCCTCGGCTTTATAGGGGTATTTATCCACCCATGCCGGTACTTTCCCGGTTACATCTTTCTGGTAGAAGTTCTTGCCTTTTACCCCGTTTGGGAATCTGTTGAGCGACTGGGGACGGTCTTTGAGGTAAGGGAGTATGTATTTCGCCACCTGCCAGTAATAATTGAGCATGTCGCCTTTGGTATATCCCCCATTCGGCCAGAATACTTTTTGCAGATTCGTGAATTTCAACTCGTTGCTGTTCACTTTCCTCACCTGCGTTTTCTGGGAAGGGTTTAAGAGTGTACGCCTTCCGCGGTTCGGCGCTTCCTTGATGATTGGTGTTGCTTTGCCTTCGCTTTTTTCCATGATAGCTTCTTTTTCCATGACTACCGCCTTAGCGTCCTTATCCTCGCGCAGCGCGATGAACGCAGGATGCCTGAACACACCATCCTCGGTCACTTCGGTATAATGAATCTCGCATACGATTTTAGGGGTGAGCCAGGTTGCTGCTGCACGTGGTGGGTTGGGCCTGAACCGCGATGGCTTGTTCGGATCGGGAGGGGTGGCGAAGGGACTGGTTTTGCGAATTAGCGGTTTGAACAACCGCAACATTTCACGTTGCTCCTGATCTTTGAAGCCAGTACCTACCTTTCCCACATAATGAAAATCGTTACCGTCAAATACGCCGAGCAACAGGGAGCTGAAAGGTTTCGATGTTCCTGCATTACGTGTGAAGCCACCAATCACCGCTTCCTGGCGCTTTTGCAGTTTGATTTTCAGCCAATCCCTTGTACGCTCACCGGGATGGTAGCTACTGTCGGAGCGTTTAGCGATAATGCCTTCTAAGCCAAGCTTACCTGCCGCTTCGAAAAACGCGTTGCCGTCGGCATTGACACTATAACCGCTCCGGATGATTCCCTCGGCCGGTATCAGGCGCTGGAGGATGGCCTTCCGTTGCGACAGCGGTATCCCCGTGGTGTCCTTGCCTTCATACCACAGCAGATCAAAGACATAATACAACAGCTCCCCGTCCGCTTCGCTACGCCAATTCTGCAACCCGTTGAAGCTGGAAATTCCACCGTCCGTTACCGCAACGATTTCACCATCTACCACGGCATTAATCTCCCACGCGGTAACCGCTTCAAAAACGGGGTAAAATTTATCGGCAAACGATTTGTTGTTGCGCGATTTCAATGCCGCTTGTTTTCCGTTGCGGAACGCCAGTGCGCGATATCCGTCCCATTTTACCTCATATTCCCATTCGGGGTCGTCGAAAGGAGCATCGACGAGTGTAGCCAGCATGGGTGACATCGCTTTCGGAAAAGGCACTTTCTTAGCGATTTTCAGCAGTTTGGCGGCATCGATATCGGTTCGTGGGTTGGCATTGCCCTCGGGGTTTACTTGTTCCTTTAGTGTTGCTTTAACCGCCTGCTTCTTTTCGGTCTTTCCTCTCGCCGATGGCTTGGTGTGCGCATTGCCCGCCGCGGCGGCCAACTGATTGAGCGTCAACTTGGAGACCACCGACATCTCCTTCAGTGTGACGTCCGCATCGGTGGCGTACTGATCGTTATGCTTGATGAGCAGCCAGGCGTTATCTTCCTTTCCTTTCATCTTCACCAATGCGAACTCACCTTTCAGCTTTTTACCTTTCAATACCACTTTTAGTGAACCGGCCCGCCATTGTTTCATCAGGTCTTTTTCCATGGCCTTTTTATCGCCGTTACTTTCCAGCGGCTCATAAGTCCCTTCATCCCAAACAATCACCGTCCCCGCTCCATAATTGCCTTTCGGTATGACGCCTTCGAAATCTTTGTAATCATAAGGATGGTCTTCCACCTCCATAGCCAATCGCTTATCGTCAGGATTAAGTGAAGGGCCTTTCGGTACCGCCCAACTCTTCAATACGCCTCGGAGTTCCAGCCTGAAATCGTAGTGCAACCGTGAAGCATGGTGTTTTTGCACCACGAACCGGAGTTGCGCGGCGGGAGCCCTCCCCCCTGCCGGCTCGGGAGTTTCGTTTAACCGACGCTTTTTCTTATATGCGGTGAGTGCCATGTTTTCTGGTTTATGCAAGGCTTGCTTTCAATTGCTCCAGCAGATCGGCCGAACCCTTGGGCTTCGTTTTAAGTTTCCTCACCGTGGGCCGTTTGCCCTTAGCTTTTGCCCGGATGAGCTTCATCAGTTCCTTGCTGTATTCATCGCGGTATTCCTCCACATTGAAATCGCCGGTATGCTGCTTGATCAGCTTTACCGCCATGTCCATTTCGGCTTTCGAAACTGATAATAGCGTAATGCCAGCATCGGATGCGGGCCGGATTTCCTCTTGGAATCGGAGTCGGTTGAGCAGTAGCAATTTATCATGAGGCCGTATCACGGCCAGGCTCTCCGTACTGCGCATCACAAAGGTGGAAAGTGCGGCCTTCTTCGTTTTGGCCAATGCACGATACAGCAGTGAATAGGCTTTCTCGCCCCCTTTTTGCGGGCTCAGGTAATAAGGTGTTTCAAAATAGATACTATCGATAGCCGATTCGTTGACGAACGACTGCAGGTTGATGATCTTCGTCTTCTCAGGGCTTGCCTCTTCGAAATCGGCATCTTCGACTACAATGTACCTATCTTTAAGGTAATGGCCTTTAACGATGTCGTCCCAATCGACTTCTTTTCCCGTGCGTTCGTTCACCCGTTTGTACCGCACGCGGTCCAGCGACTTTCGTTCCAGCAGGTCGAAGTCAGGCCGGTTTTCCTGCGTGGCACTGTATATTTTTATGGGTATATTCACCAGGCCGAAGCCGATAGCACCAGTCCAGATGGCTCTCATAGCTTTGATTTTACAAGGGTAAACAATCGGCGGTGCCGATTGTTCGCTAACTGAGGAAACCATAATTGTTTGACAAGAAAATATGAACCCGATGAGCAACACCATAGGAATTATCGTAGGTAGCCTACGCAAAGCGTCATTTTCGAAGAAACTCGCCAAATCCATTACTGCCATGGCCCCCTCCGGATTTGCGTTCAAGACCATACCGATTGATGACTTACCGATTTATAACCAAGATTTCGATGACGAAGACCGCGCGCCGGAATCGTATACCGTATTCCGTAATGCGATTAGGGCTGTCGATGGCGTGATTTTCGTCACCCCTGAATATAACCGTTCCATACCGGGCGCGCTGAAAAATGCATTGGACGTCGGGTCACGGCCGTATGGTAAAAATACGTGGGATGGGAAGCCCGCCGCTATATTCAGCAATTCGCCGGGGAACCTTTCCGCATTCGGAGCAAACCACCACCTCCGGCAATGCCTGGTGTTTCTCAACGTACCCGCTATGCAGCAGCCGGAGGTTTATCTCCCGGATATGAAAGATGCATTCGATGAGGACGATAATCTGAAAAGCGAAGAAACAAAAGCGTTCCTCCGCCAAGCGGTTAATGCGTACATCGATTGGTTTAATAAACTGACGTAATCCGTGCGCATCGGTGCGGGACTATTGCAAGAAAGCATCGATGTGTTCAAAAGCTGCAACCAAGTGTTCTGGAGGGATGCCATGTCCCCCGGAATAGGTAAATACGGTGTGTTCAACATCGTTTTCGCTAAGTACATCCCGTAATTCGTAAACTTGTGATACCGGCACCAAGGTGTCTTCCGTGCCGTGCAATAAGAGAAATTTCGGACTGGATGGGGTGACGAAGGTTACCGGTGACGCCTGCTCGTATCGATCGGTTTGATTGGCTGGGGTACCGCCCATAAATGCAGCGACAATCAATTTGGCTTCCGTATTTCCGTACTCATAAAGCGATTGCATATTGTAAACGCCGGCAATCGCTATACAGCCCTTGATATTGCCGTTACTGTTGTGCTTCAGGGTATGAAGCGCAGCGAGGTGTGCCCCGGCACTACCCCCAGCCAGGTACGTGTCTGACGACAATTGGTACGGTTCCAATCGGCGATACAGGTAATTCATCGCTTGCTTCACGTCATTCTCCGCCGCTGGATATCGGTTTTCGTCGCCATTCACGAGCCGATAATTCAGATTCACCAACGCAAAGTCGGGAAAATGCGCTTTCAGCGTCTGTAAATTTTCATCCGTAAACTGAAGGTCATCTTTATCGCCAGCCATCCAACCGCCGCCATGGATAAAAACGACAATCTTCGTTGCCACTTGCGATCTACCTGCAGGAAGATAAACATCCATCCGCTGTTGCTCGTGATCCCCGTAGGCCACGTCTTTCAAGATTACGTCTTCTGCTACCGGATACACCTCCGGCGCAGTATCTTTTGTACAACCCCACACATATAGAGCCGCGATAAACAACGATACGACAGCAAAGTTAATGGTCTTCATCCACTTAGTGTTTTTAAGTCTGCAGCAATCCTTATGCCTAAACGGGGTACACAAAAAAAACGTAATAAAGAAAAGCCCCTAATCCTGGCGGAACGGGGCTTTAAAACTAACCAATTATAAACCTAAATTATGAAAAGACAATCTTACTTTAATCTAATAACGTACATGTATTGCAATGTATTGTATTAGATGTATTATTTTTTTCCCGGTTTCTGTTAAGTAAACAATGCCATCTCCGGCAGGTGCACACCATCGGGGGTAGTATAAAACGGCCGACCCTCCACCATCGCGTGCTTTTGTTGGTCGATACCCAACGCATGATAAACCGACTGGTGGATCTGTTCAATCCGGATGGGGTTCTCGATGGTCTTGCAAGGCCTTTCATCCGCCGTTTTTCCAAATACCGATCCTTTTTTAATTCCTCCACCAAACATCAATATGGAGCATCCATCGGTAAAATGACGGTGCATGCCATAATTGCGGATGTCATTGATCACATCGGGTTGGTCTACCTGGTGTAACACTTCGGCGCCAGGGCGTCCTTCCATGACCATGTCGCGGCTGAATTCGCTGGCGACGATAACCAGTGTACGGTCAAGATGTCCAGTACGATCCAGATCTTTGATAAGCTGGGCTACGGGTGCATCGATGAGCTTCTTCATATCCCCTACGCGTACATGGCCATTTTCGTGGGTGTCCCACCCCATAAATGGCTCATATTCGCTAGTTACACTGATAAATCGCGCACCTTGTTCAATAAGCCTGCGGGCCATCAAACATCCCAATCCGAATTTGCCGGTGTTGTATACAGCGTACTGTTCCTCCGGTTCCTCCCGCAAATCGAATGCCTTGGCCTCGGGCGATTTGAGCAGCATATACGCCTGTTCCATCGATCTTTTGAATGATTCTTTTTGATAGTCACTCCCTAGGTCGCCAATTGCGTTTTGGTCGAGCAGTTCGGTATACAGTTGGTTGCGCCGTTCAAACCGGCTAAATGACATCCCTGCGGGTGGCTTTACGGCATCGAGGCCAGCGGAAGGGTCAGGAATCATGAAAGGCCCGTATTCACTGCCAAGGAAACCGGCCGTATGGAAAGCCTTGAGTTCTTCGGCCTCTCCCACCGTCATCCGTTGACCGATATTAATGAACGGCGGGACTACTGGGTTTTTAGGGCCAAGCTCCTGCGCTATCCACGCACCGATATGTGGGGCAGACACCGTTTGTGGGGGCTCATAGCAGGTATGCCAGTGGTACTGGTGCCGCGAATGCAGGATATGCCCAAGGTCGCCGGCCACATAAGAACGGATAAGTGTACCCCTATCCATCAGCGAGGCCATAGATTCCAGACCCTCCGAAAAAGAGATGCCATCCAATGCCGTTGGAATGGACGGAAAAGTGCTCAATACCCGGTTGGAATCTAAACCTTTCTCAAACGGTGTATAGGCCTTGGGGTCGAACGTGTCTGTGTGGGCCATGCCGCCGGCCATCCATAGCAAGATGACTGCGTCTGCACTCGCCTGCTTTCCGGAGCACGAATTCAAGAATCCCGCGAGCGGCGCACCGGCAGCCAATGCACCCAAGGTACCGGCAGTCGCCGTTTTCAAGAAATTTCGCCTGTTGTAATATCGGTTCATAACTATATTATTCGATAAATTGAAATTCAGGTAACAACACCACTGACCATAACAAGTCTTGCACACTGGTCGTATCCATCTGCTCGCCCAGGATTTCACGCGATACGTGCCGTTCATCCTCCGATGGCAGGCGCCCAAGGCTTTGCGTGAACACTGCGGTGATAAGTCCGTCCTCGTCCCGGTGGGTTGCCATCCACTCCTGCGCACCTGCTATCAGCGTCTCATTCAATAGGGCGCCATTGGTCAATTCCATCGCCTGCAGCAGTGTAGCCTGCCCATCGCGCACGCTAATGATATTCTCGCGGCTAGGGCGGCCAAGTGCGGTCAGAAACGGGTCGTTTTGCACCAATGCCGCACGTACAAACGGGTGGGATTCCTTGTACGATGCTTCATCGCCTTCGGGATTATACTTCAGGGATGTCGTGGGATACAACGGATGGACGATCATGCTGATGGCATCGGCATATTGCTCGGCGGTAAGCTTTCTTTTCAACACTCCCGTAAACACAAAATCAGCTTTGTTGATCGTCGCCGGATCGGCAATGGCTACCGACGGAAGCTGGTAGGTCTTTGACGTGGTGATCAGATAAAGCAAATGCTTCACATCATATGCGTTATCCACAAAATTTACCGCCAGCCAATCCAGGAGATCTCTGCTCCAGGGCTCATTGTCCATTTCGTCGGTGGGTGCCACGATGCCGCGTCCCATCAGCTGCGCCCATATCCGGTTTACCAACGTGCGATAGAGGCGTCCATTTTCCGGCTGTGTAAGCAACTGCGCAAGTTCGCGCGACTTCTCTTCGACCGATCCGTTTTTTGTAATGCTTCCCAGTTCGGGCCAAAGTAGCCTCGTATCGGCCATTTGTCCGGTGGGGATATCGCAACGAGCTATTTCGAGCTGATTTTCGGAGAAGATGTTAGCAAAGGCATACGCGTCATCAAGTTTCCAGTCGCTCACAAAGCTATCATGGCAAGAGGCACATTTCAAATTCACACCCAGCAGCGCCTGTGACACGTTCTGGGCGGCCTGCATTGCGGTAGTTTGGCTACTGTTAACAGCCCCCCGCCACGCGATACCTTTGATAAAGCCTTTTGACGATTCATCGGGATTCAGCAGCTCCTTCACGAACTGGTCGTAAGGCTTGTTGTCCACGAGCGCCCGGTATAACCAGTCGGAAATATTGAAGCGGCCGTTGGTGATATAGCCTGGCCCCGTATAATCGTTGCGAAGCAAATCATTCCAAAAAGTGGTCCAATGCATCGCATAGTCATCGTTGCGGCCTAATAATTCAGCAGCGACCTGTGCCCGTTTATCGGGCCGCGTGTCTTCTTCGAAATCGCGTAGTTGCTGCGGTGTAGGTAGCAAACCAATCAAATCAACGTAAATGCGTCGGAGAAATATCCGGTCATCTACCAGATCGGGCCATGTCAGTTGATTGCCTTCGAAATAATCATTGACCCATCGGTCAATGGGATTTTCCAACCCTTTCGTTAATTTCGGTAATTCGGGGCGCCGAGGTTCCAGCGGCGCAACGGGGAAAATCCCTTTAACATGCTCTGGCCATGGTGCGCCCTTCGCTACCCAAACCTTGATCAGATTTACTTCGTTATCATCCAGCGGCTTGCCTTTTCCAGGCATGGCCTCCTTATGCCCCGCCGGCAGCGTAATGCGTCGAACGAGTTCACTGTTGTCTACATCTCCTGGCAGAATGGAGGGCCCTGATTCGCCACCTTGAAATACAAACTCCCGTTGGTCGAGACGTAATTTCCCTTCCGTTTTATCACTACTATGGCATTGGAAACAGCGATGGGCCAGCACCGTGCGGACGGCCATGTTCAACTGGGCTTCTTGCTGTTCGTCCAAGGTGTCGAGCTGCGCGAACGATTGCCATGCTACAGTAGTTGGCGCGCCCCCCAAGGCTGCCGCCATCCGTTCGTCTTCACCCCCCCAGGGTGTAACACCCAGCAGGTAGTCTTGACCGTGGGTAAGGGACCCACCATAGTGGCCGGCAAGGAATACACCCACGGATGAAAGAAGCAAGGTAATTTGGTATGCCTTAATAAAGGCTAGTCGCTTTTTACGAACCACCGCCCAAAGTAGTAATCCGGCCAACGCACCAAGCACCGCAGTGGCCGTCCCGGACCATTGATGGGCATAGAATGTGTCGCCCCCATATTCGCCGGTCCAAGCAAGCAACCAGCCACATAACGCAGCGATGACAGCACTTGAACTCCCGATGAAAACGAGCCAATTGATACCGGTGCGCAGTTGCGACTGGAAGCGACGGAAGGTTAACAACTCCATCACAGCAGCAATCAGTAAAAGCGATACCGGAAAATGTACCAGCATGGGATGCATCCGTCCTACAAATTCCCAGCCCCACCATATGTCCGCAGGTTCGCTCACAGGCGCCTCTGGCTGTGCATATGCGGCAAAGGCCAGAAGCTGTACAAGAACAACACAGACCGTTGTCGGCAACCGTCGCGGTGCGATTATTAAAGATAGAAAATGGGCCGGCCGCTGTTCCACCGGTAAAATCTGTTTAATCATCGAGTGGTTTATAAATACATCTATCGCCTACTAAAGAACGCAAAATATCCCGCGGAAGTATCCTGTACCTTCCTGCCTGCACCGAAATGCACCCGATTTCCGCGTCGTGTATACGTAAAATTACGACGATCTGAATGAGGTGCTCGGAGTTGGCTATCGTTAGGCAAAAAAATCAAACCAATTTCTTAAATTCGCACAGGAAGAACAAAAGGAACCGTTGGCGTAGATGCAACTCACTAAACTCGAAATAAAGGGTTTTAAAAGTTTTGGCGACAAGATCACCATTCATTTCAATGAAGGTGTTACCGCTATCGTTGGGCCAAATGGTTGCGGAAAATCCAACGTAGTAGACGCTATCCGATGGGTATTGGGCGAGCAAAGCACACGTGTATTACGCTCGGAGAAAATGGAGAATATCATCTTCAACGGAACGAAAAGCCGGAAAGCAGCCAATCTGGCCGAAGTATCGCTTTCGTTCGACAACACGAAGAACATCCTACCCACTGAGTTCTCCCAAGTGACCATCACCCGGAAACTTTACCGCAGCGGCGAAAGTGAATACCGACTCAACGACGTGAAGTGCCGTCTAAAGGATATTACTGATCTATTCCTAGACACGGGCATTGGAGCCGACACCTATTCGATCATCGAATTAAAGATGATTGACGAAATCATCAACAATAAGGAAAACTCACGCCGGTTGCTTTTTGAGGAAGCATCAGGTATTTCTAAGTATAAAGTACGCAAAAAACAAACACTAAATAAGCTAAGGGATACCGAGAACGACCTGGAGCGGGTGGACGACCTGCTGTTTGAAATTGAAAAAAACCTCAAGACGCTGGAGAACCAAGCCAAGAAAGCCGAACGATATTACCGGTTGAAGGAACAATACAAAACGCTCAGTATCGCACTGGCCACCTACCGCATTAGCCATTTCAATGCGTCGCTGACTACGCTTGACGCCCAAGAACTCAACCACCGTACCGAGCAGACGCGCATCAGCACCGAAATTGCTAAATTGGAAGCACTCGTCCAGCAGCTTAAACAAGAGAGCCTGGTTAAAGAGAAGAACCTGGCTGCTCAGCAGCGCGCCACCAACGAATACGTAGGTAAGATAAGGGCATACGAAAGCGATAAAAAGGTCAAAAATGAGCAGCTCCGGAACCTGCAGGATAAGGAAACACGCATCAATGGCGAGCTTACGCAAGACCGGCAACAGCTTAACCACGTGTTGTACAACATCAAGCGCCTCAACGAGGAACACCTGGAAGCGCAACATAAGCTCGATGTCGTAACAGCCACACTGGAACAGCATCGGGCCGACGTAGATGAATTGCGTGGACAACAACATGCGGCCAAACAAAAGCTCGATGGCGCAACAAGGCAGCATAGCGACGAGCAGAACGAAATCTATAAGTTGGAAAAAGAAATTGCCGTACTGCGTATCCAACACGATGCGCTTGAACAGGAAAGTTTGCGCAATGTAAGCGATGTGGAGTCCAAAGCCGCTGAACTTGACCAGTTCAATACGTTAGTTGCCGACCTTGAAGGACAGACGGAAGCGGTACAACAGGCCTACGACGCTGCAACCGAGGCTGAAAAGGTTCTTCAGGAACAAGTGGACGGCACGGAAGCCGCTATCCAGTTGCTCAATGAGGAGCTGATGCGTGACAACAGACAGCTTGACGCCAAACAGAATGAATACAACCTCACGAAATCGTTGGTAGATAACTTGGAGGGTTTCCCCGAGTCGATACGTTTCTTACGTAAAAATGCAGGCTGGAAAAGCCAGTACCCACTGTTTTCAGATATCCTCTTCTGCCAAGAGGAATATCGTGTTGCCATTGAGAATTACCTGGAGCCCTATATGAACCACTATGTGGTACAACGGCCCGATGAAGCGGTCCAAGCCATCCGGTTACTTAGCGATGCGGCACGCGGCAGGGCCAATTTCTTCGTACTCGATGCCATTGAACGGGTCGACGATGTCGCGTTGGCAACGCGGGCAGATGAGCAGCAACTTATCCCCGCATTGGATATCATCAGCGTGGAGGAACGATACCTGCCCCTTTGCCGTATATTACTGCACAATGTATACGTGCTCAATACCGAAGATGAGCGGGCGTTGGATAGTGAGCTACCTGGTGACCGGGTGGTTGTGCTGCATAAAAGTGGCAAATTTAGCAAAAACCGCTTAGGCATGTCGGGCGGTTCCGTAGGCCTATTCGAAGGCAAACGCATTGGCCGTGCAAAAAACCTAGAGAACTTGGCCAAAGACATCAAATCGCTGGGCCAGCAAATTACCAAGCAACAGGCGGCGCTGGATGAAGCTACCCAGCGGCTAGCTATATTAAGGAGTAGTTCCAAGAAAGCCGATATCGAGGAGTTGGGCCGCCAGCTCAACCGATTGAATGGCGAACTGGTATCGGTAAAAACCAAGCAAGAGCAATACGAAGCTTTTATTACCAACAGCCGGAACCGCAAACAGGATATCGAGCAGAAGATGGCGGGCATTGCGGCCGACCTCCGCACGGCGGAGCCACGGCTCGAGGCGCTGAGTGCAGCGAAAGTAAATAGCGGTGTGGCACTGCAAGAAATGCAGATTGCCTACCAGGAACTTGCTGACCTGCTGACCGATAAATCGTCGGCATTCAACCAAGAGAACATCCGTTTCCACCAGCAGCAAAATGCCGTAGCAGGCATCACGAAAGACCTGGAATACCGAGAAAGCCTACAGGACACCTACGAAAGCCGGATTACCAAAAATGAAGCGGAATACAAACAGGTACAGGCTGCTATCAAAGACACGCTACAGCATGTCGATAATTCGGATGAGGACCTCGTAGCGATGTATGCCCAGAAGGAAGCCTATGAAAAAGGTCTACAGGAGGTAGAAGAAGACTATTACGCCGCTCGTGGTAAAATCAATGAAACGGAGGAACAGGTTACACTGTTACGCCGGCAGAAAGAGCAGGTCGACTTCCTGTTTGACGAACTCCGCGATAAGAAAACAACCTTGAAACTCGATCTCAACGCATTGAAAGAACGGTTGGCTGTCGAGTTTTCCGTCGACATCAATGACCTCACACCGCCTACGGGAGACGATGTCGATGTAGACATGGCACAACAGGATGACGAGGACACATTACGTCAAAAAACCGACAAGCTGCGGCGGCAGTTGGACGACTTCGGCAGCATCAATCCGATGGCGATGGAAGCATACCAAGAGATGAACGAGCGCTACACGTTCATCATCAAGGAGAAACAGGATCTGCTAGACGCGAAGAATTCGTTATTGGAGACCATCCAGGAAATCGACGATACCGCACGTGAGAAATTCATGACCTCCTTTACGCGAGTGCGTGAAAACTTCATCACGGTGTTCCGCTCGCTATTCAACGAGGAAGACACGTGCGACCTTATCCTTACCAATCCTGAGAACCCGTTGGAATCCGATATCGATATCATGGCGCGCCCCAAAGGGAAGCGTCCGCTGTCTATCAATCAGCTATCCGGAGGTGAAAAAACGCTGACGTCAACGGCGTTGTTATTTGCTTTATACCTCCTCAAGCCTGCGCCGTTCTGTATTTTCGACGAAGTTGATGCCCCTTTGGATGACACCAACATCGACAAATTCAATCATATTATCCGCAAGTTCTCAGACCACTCACAATTTATTATCGTGTCGCACAATAAGCGTACGATAGCCAGCACCGATATCATCTATGGGGTTACCATGGTTGAACAGGGCATTTCTCGCGTCGTTGCTGTGGATATGCGGGAAGTGGCTTAATCTAATTGTCCGGTCTGCCCGGTATGTGAGGCATCCAAGAAGCCAAAACCGGGTTTATTTTACTCCTCAAGCGCACCTGCACGCCGCGCACCGGAGCACGCGGGGATTACGGCATGGAAAAGTCGGGGCTAGCCTTCCGTGAACCGGGATAATCGGACATTGCCCAATCGTCTGGCTAAGATTTTCCGAAATGGTACGAGTCTATCCCATATCCACCGATTGGGGTCCTTGCCTCGCTCACCACAATCAATTACCTTACAGGAGCGACAAAATCTATCATATAAACCAAACGCACAGATAAACTTAAGTATCCTCCTATATCTCAGCAATAAGTAGTCAAAATAAAGATGACCCAATATTTCCACGACGAAGGAATCATCACGTATAGCGAGGCGTTTGCCGAAGACGGCATCATAATCGGCCTTGATTTCCGTAACGAGTGCCGTTGTAATTCCGTCGGGCTGATCAATCACAGCCTGTTTGAACGGCAGATCATTAACAATACGCACCAGACCTTCCACAAGCGCTACCCGAACCGACACACCGTCAAGCCTGTATTGTTTTTCCATCGTGTGCTAAGATAAACCTTAATTACTGCATTTCTAATTCAACCCGGTTTACTCGTGTGCTTCACGCATTGCTTGCAAGAGTACCTCTCGGATGCAGGGCAACCACTTGTAGTAAAACATTAGATTGTGATTTCAATATATTGATTAGCAACGCAATCACAACCTGTATTAACTATTGGTTAATACAGATGAGCGCTCCCTTGACCAAAATAGACACTACATTTTCGGTTTTCACTATCGTATTTGCTATATTCGTTTTTAATTTTTGGGTGACTCGATTTCGTCATGATTTGACAACTAATGTAATCAACATGGGAAAAGGAGATAAGAAAACCAAACGTGGTAAAATTGTAAATGGTACTTATGGCCGGAGAAGGCAGCCAGCAAAAAAACGGAAAAAGGCGTCAGCAGCGGTGAAGGAAACCGACGGAAAATCCTCGTAATGCCCTTCCGCCGATTGCCACTATTTAACGGCTGCTAAGCGCTGCCGAAGCGCTTCATAAAGCACGACACCGCCAGACACGGAAACGTTGAGCGATGCGATCGTACCTGCCATGGGAATACGCGCCAACTGATCGGCCATGCGTACCAGTTCGTCAGCAATCCCTCGTTCTTCCGAACCTAAGATAAAAGCAATCGGACCGGAATAATCCAGCCCATAGATGTTATCTTGGGCCTTTTCGGTACAGGCTACCACTTGAATACCCGATTCCTGCAGAAACCGCACCGTATGCGATAAATTGTCTTCGCGGCAAACGCTGATTTTGAACAATGCACCAGCAGACGTTTTGATGGCGTCGGGGTTGATTTCAGCTGAGCCCTTTTTGGGTACGATGAGCGCGTGTGCGCCCACACACTCGGCTGTTCTCGCAATAGCACCCAGGTTACGCACGTCGGTAATACTGTCGAGGATCAGTAACAGGGGTACTTCACCCCTTTCATATAGGACGGGCACCACGTCTTCCACCCGCTGGTAGGTAATGGGTGAGATAACGGCAATTACACCTTGGTGGTTTTTGCCTGTCATCCGGTTGAGCTTTTCTACCGGCACCTGTTGGTAACTGATATCATATTGCCGTAGTAGCTGTTTCAGCTCTTGGAACAGCGGTCCCGACAAACCCCGTTGTATAAAAAGCGACTCGATTTCCTTTCCGCCGTCGATAGCTTCCATAACGGCGCGGATACCATATACCTGTTGGTTGGTTTCGCGCTTTTCGGGATTCCCCCGCCACTGCCTATGCTGCATATACAATTATTTGTCCGCGAAGTTACATATAGTTGCAACGAGTTGCAATTTTTACCATTCCATTCGCTCGTTATTGATCTCGATCCAATACCCATCGGGGTCTTGAATATAGAGCTGCTTTACGCCATCTACCCGTGTGCCGACCTTTCCGGGCTCTTCCTGCACATTATAGTAGACCACACCGAATTTATTAAGCCGGGCAATGATATCGTCTATGGACGTCACGCTGAAACAAATGTGCGTATTCCTTCGGTGTTCCGTAATTTCAGTTGCATCGTTGACGAGGTGGAGCGACAGACCCGGGCCAATTTCGAACCATTTGTGTTTACCAATCTTAAATGGTTCGGGTATGGTATCGAGCTGCAGCACATGCTGATAAAATGAAGCACTTTTCTGCAGATCAAAAACGGAGAGCGCGACGTGGTTGAACTGGGTCCTTTTTTCTTGTGCAAAAGAAGGAAATACACTACCGAGGAGGCACACCGCAATAACTAAATATCGGATTATGGATTGTTTCATCTACCAAACTTAGCTAAATTATTGATAATATAAAAGCGAATTCATTCGCCTAGACATCTGCTTTTACAGGTGCTCATGGGGGCTTACGCCGTTATCGGTCTACTCGGCTGCTTCTGAAATATACTCTTTCGCGTATAATTGTGCGTACAATCATGGTGTATAAATAAAAGCATTTCGTAAATTTGAGTCAAAACGACACATCATGATGCTGAAATCCCTGCTTGCCGAATTCGAACATGAAGTAGCCAGTACCAGAAAGCTATTGCTGGCCGTTCCCCAAAAAGACATCGACTACCGGCCTGCCCCTACTTCGTGGACAATGGGCGAACTTGCGCAACACATCGCAACCATCTACTACTGGTACGTGGGCACACTTACCGAAGACGTGTATGACATGGCCGCCGACCGTATTCAACGTGGGGACCCGGGAGACATCCAGGCAACCGTTGACCTTTTCGAGAAAAACGTAGAATCGGCCAGAGCCGCGTTACATTCGATATCCGATGAAAAGTTGCAAGACCTTTGGACGATGAAATCGGGCGACCATACGCTAATCGGACCGATGCCCAGAGGTGTTGTAGTACGTAGCTTCCTGTTTAACCACGTTTATCACCATCGAGGGGAAATGATTGTATACCTCCGCGCGACCGGCAATAAAGTGCCCGGCCTCTACGGTCCAACGTACGACGACCGCCCTACTCGCTGATGCGGCCCTCCAATTCGACCACCCGCTTTTCCACCGATTCCATAATATCGGTCAGGTGGGTTATCGCCTCGGCGGCTTCGGCATCACTGATTTTCTGCTCCAGGCTTTTCATACGTAGTGCAATGCCGTCCAAGCGGCTATGCAATTCCTCCAGCCCGTCGAAATGGGCCGACTGGTGGTCTGGTTCCTTTTTCTTAAGAAACGGTAAGGCAGCAATGACCAGGGCCATGAGACCGATGGCAATAGCGAGGTAAGCAATCATGTTGTTTTCTTTTTCGGGGTTATCAATCTGACCCGAGTCTTGTTCGGGGTATATGGGTTCCGATCCGACGTGGTCAGGGACGCGTTCGGGGATCGTGTCTTCAGCGGTTTCGACTACAGGTACCGGTGTTTCGTTGGGAGGTTCTATCAGGTCCGTTGTGCGGATTACATACCCTTCATAACCGGGTAGCTGTTTCCGATATCCTTTGCCAGGCCGGTCAAAAATATCGGCGAACATCCGGTCACGCAACATTTTTAAACCGGCCTCGTCAGTTATCGACATCGATCGCCAACGGTTATACCATACCTCAATACCAGCTATAGGATTACCGGACAATTGCTGCCCGAAGCATCCGTAGTCCAGCGTTTCGCACGAGATCTGGAACGTGGTGTCTTGTGAGACCGCTTTATCCGTAGCTAGAAAATTAATGGTTTCCCGTATGAGCTCATATTTGGCGCGATCTATTTGTTCCTGCGCAAAGGCACTCCAAGCTAACATTGCCCAACATACTAGGGTCAATAAAGCACTCCGCATAGCTTTTTTGTTTATCGTAAATTCAACTGTCGATTATTCGTACCGCCCAAGATAGGGAGAAAATCGTATCCTGTCAAAAATCGGACCACTGGATCCACAAATCAATTACATAAATCATTACTTTTAGCCACGAATACAGACGAAATAAGATGGGATTAATCGTTAAACAACATGCGCCACATTACCAGTGGGGCGATAATTGCGATGGTTGGCACCTCGTGAAAACGGATGCCCTGAGTGTAATCCAGGAAAATATGCCACCGGGCACGGAAGAAACCCTCCACTTTCACACTAACGCACAACAGTTTTTCTTTATTCTCAATGGAACGGCCACGTTCGAAAAAAACGGTGCATATGTTGATGTTGGCGAACGGCAAGGGTTTTATATCCAACCGGGCGAACATCATCGGATATTTAATAAAACGGATCACGACCTCGAATTTATCGTCATCTCGCAACCAATGGCCCATGGCGACCGAACATCCGTATTCGAATAAATAACCCGGCGCTATTAACACGATATCAATCGGGCATCGCCTTCTTGGTGGACACGCTGCGGTTAAGGTTGTAGGTCATAACGATTTGTAGCACCAACATAAGCCCAATAAAGCCCAATAAAAAGGAATAGCCCAGGTAAGAAGCCAACTTCCCAAACAATAGCGGCATCAATGTGATACCAATATATGCGCTGGCCATTTGCATGCCCATAATGGCCTGCGCATGCTTTTCGCCAAAATTCCGTGGTGTTTCGTGCAATAGGCTCGGGAAGATGGGTGCACATCCCAGACCAATCAACAGGAAGCCTGGAAGCAAAGCGGCATCAAACGGCAACAACAGGACGAGTAACCCAAGCACGATAATCCCCTGTCCCATATATACCAGTTGCTTGTTCGTAAGGTGACCTGCGATAAAGCCCGAAGCGAAGCGCCCTGCTGTGATGCCCACGTAGTAAATGGAAACCAGCCTTGCCGCATCATCAGGCTCCAGATGCCGGGCGAAGACCAGATAGCTTGCGCCCCACAGCCCAAATGTTGCCTCGACAGAACAATAGCAAAAGAATACCAAGAGCGCCTGTTTCAAACCTGCGATACGCAGCAATGTCTTAAACCCCGCTTTGGTATCACCGTGATCTCCAGAAAGGGTCGCTGATCTGCGCATCCAAAGCGGAATTGACAAGAGCAAAACCAGCACCAGAGCCAACTGGATCGAACCCACTGCGAAATATCCGCTGTTCCACGATTCGCCGTTTGCCAACTGCCGGGCCATGATGATTGGACCAACCGCCGCCCCCACCCCCCAAAAACAGTGCAGCCAATTCATGTGTTTAGCTTTGTAGTGCAGGGCCACGTAATTATTGAGGGCAGCATCCACACACCCTGCACCCAAGCCTAGGGGAATGGCAAGTAGGCACAAAAAAATGAAGTGGTGTGAAAATGAAAACCCCATTAATGCCAAGGCAGTCATTAAGACGCTGCAAGTGGTTACCGAGGCTACCCCCAAACGGGCAATCAACCTCGCACTAAACAAACTGGAAATCACCGTCCCGCCAGCTACGATCATCGAAATGATGCCTGCAAAATGGATGGGTACGGCTAAATCGATATACATCGTGGGCCAAGCGGGGCCTAGTAAGGAATCAGGGAGGCCCAGACTAATAAACGCCAGGTAAATTACAACGAGCAGTAGCCCCTTCTTCATCATAGGCTTCATCGGGTCCCCTCAGCCTGCTCCGTACCCGAAATGATGGCTGCCAACTGGCAGAGGTGCCAGTAGCTCGGGCATTTATTCAAATCCCGAGTCCAATTCCGAACGACGTCGAGGTTGACCTCCAAATATTTATCAGGTTCGGTGATGACGGTTGCTGCATTAAGCATCGTACCTTCAGGTACCGGATGCATACGGAAGAAATCTTCGAGTTCTTGGACAGACTTCATACGATATCAATGGTATTCATCGCCAACGGCAGTGTGCTCGCGGCGGACAAAGGTAAGAAAAATACGCTATTTATAGGTGGCCAGCAATGCTGCGGTTTCACGTCGGCCCCAATGGGGATCCAATGGAATAAAGTCGGTGGAGGCATCGAAGATTTCCCTCGCACGTTCGAGGAATGGTTTCGCCTTCTTTTTTCCACCACCAAAAACTGCCGGCGTATAGAAAATACCCATGCCACGTACATAAAGAGCACGAGGGTTATCGGGAGCCTGCTCAAGCGCGGTGGTTAAATGAACTTTGCTCTCACGCCCCATGCTGGCACCCCGTGTCATCGGGTTGACGTTGATACGCGCACTAAGCAGGTAGGCGGCCAGAATGCGATTTTCCACATCATCCGGCCTGATGGCCATGGCGACATCCAGATATTCCTGGGCACGGTCGCAACGTGCATCGATTTGATCCTTCGGTGCTGCAAACGCAAGGCATGTATACGTATAGGCGGTGTAGTAGTTGGCATGCCAGTTTTTGGGGTGAGCCAGTGCAATACGTTCGAAGTCGTTGGCCAGTTGTTGCAGACCACTCATGCCCTTAGTGGTATCTAATACAGCGATTTTGGGTGTTAACAATTCTTCCAGTGACTGTGCGCGGGCTGCGCCCATCAATACGGCAAGCGAGATACAGAGAAGCAAAAGATAGTTCATGGCAATTGATTTAAAATTTCTTCCGATCGGTCCCTGCCGATACTAATAAATGCTGCTATCAACAACGCACGGCCATACGGGCGCTCAATAGGCACCCGGAAACCACCATCGTCTGCATAGCGATAGCCGAATACCTGTCGATTTCCCAGCACGTTATTCACAGCCGCGACAACGGTAATAAAGGTATTGCCCCATTTGCGGAGCAGTGCGGCGTTGACATTCACATGATGATAGGCAGTGGTGCGGTCGCCCAGAAAGATTGGGTTATTTGGGTTAAAGTAGGGTCGGCCGGTAGCAAACGAATACGAAGCACCGACGTAGACACCTATCGGTTGGATAAATTGCTTTGCCACGGCATGAACGGTATGCGGTGTGGCAAAAGTAGGCATAGCCCGCGTCGGATAATCCAGGTAGGTACGTTCCGTATGGAGGTAGCTGTATGTCAGCCAATAATCAAGCCCGCTGTCGCCTTGCTGGTTTCGGTAGAAAATTTCCACGCCACTGGCGGTTCCGCTACCGTCATTCGCAAGGTCATCGCGGGTGGTCACCAGCGCTCCGTAATCCTTTCGGTAGCCCTCTATCCGCAGCAGGTGGCCACCGCTACTATGCTGGTAGTTGGCGATGTAGTGATGGGCCCGTTGGTAGCTGATGTTGGGCATGGCTGCAAGATACACATAATCGGGTTGCTGTGTATATTTACCCCACGCAAGCGATAGCCGGTCGGCAGCGGACAATTGGTAGGTTGCCGTTAGGCGGGGTGACAGGGTGGCTCCTGCCACCAAGCTACTGTAATCCAAGCGTAGTCCGGGTCGCAGGGTTGCCCTGTCGAAGGCCGGTATGGTCAATTCCGCCCACGCCGCACCTTTGTGGTCGAATACGGCCATCATATCCGAAAGTGAGAGGCGGACGCTATACCCTTCCATACCCGCATCTATGGTAGAAGAACCGATCAACGGGGTACGGAAGGCAAACCGCAACTGGTGCTGTGCCTGAAGGGAGCCCGTAGCTGATGCAGCAACGTATTCGTCGTGGTTGAAGTTAAAACCGTAGCCGACATACATATAAGCCCTTTTGGCCAACGGACGCTCCAGGGTGAATAGCGAAACAGCGTTCCGGTTGTTTACCTTGAGGTAAGCCGGCCTTCCTGCATCGTTCTCGTTGGGCAGATTGGCAGCCTGCAGCGACGTGTTGGCATAACCATACCATTTGATGATGCCGCCCTTCGGCATACTGTATCGAAGATTTGCGTTTGCGGTCCAATTCTCAGGGGCGCTGGTCCAATCGGTTCGGTGATTGATCAAGCGGTAATAGGGGCCGAAGTTGGAATACCCCACATCGACACCGGCTGATGTACGCTCACCGAAAAGTTGATCGTGGCCACCCTGCACGCCGTAGGGCAGGAGGGCAATGACCGTTGAGCTTTGGGTAGGGTGCTGGCGTGAATCCAGCGAAAGGATGGATGACAAGGCACCGCCATAAGCAGAGGCATAGCCACCCGTACTGAATGTGATCCCCTCGAATAGGTGAGGCGAATAACGGCTCCGCTGGGCGATGTCGGGCACGCCCGTGACGTAGGGATAGGTGATTTCCAGGCCGTCGATAAACGTTTTGCTTTCTTCGCTGCTGCCACCACGCACAAATAGGGCGCCGCTCTCTCCTACGGTCTGTACACCTGGAAATTGCCGCAACGCCGTCGTTACGTCGCCATCGCTGCCCGGCGAGGTGTCTATATCCATGGTGGTGAGCGTAATGGAACGGTTATGGTCGATGGAACGATGGTTACGTGTATCAACCGTTGCTTCGTCCAATAAAGTGGATCGGGGTTTAATCCTCACGGTGATGGGTGGTGTATCTGCCTTGATGGTTACCGGCATTGCTGCGGCCTGCATGGCCAGGTGCCGCACCACCAGTACCGTATCGCCGAGCGAAGGTACATGGAAGGTAAACGAACCGTCGTCTTCGGTGGTGGCACCATACACGGTACCCTTGATGAACACATTGGCACCGCCTACCGGGTGTCCGCGGTGATCTATTACGTTACCCCGCACCGGGACTTCCTGCGCATAGGTTACGCTTGCACAGGCCATTACGATCCATATCACATAATAGCGGATGACACACATAGCTTCACGGCAAGCTTACGTAATCGAGGCGAATAAGCTGTCATGATTTGGTAAAGAGTAGCCGTTCCTGATGAGGTTTATTTACGTCGTTGGACAATATCGTGCTGGACTCGGGCGAGAATATTTTCCGGTTATTTATTGCTAACCGTTCGCATTGCAAACTACAGACGAAATACCAATCTTTGTACCATATTAACCCGTCAGTCCAAGCCCGATGACTACTGAAACGTCGTTGGATAACCCACCGGGTAGCACCCCGATAATTTTAAGGACCATGATAGCAGCAAGAAAAAGAATTTTGATTACAGGGTCTACCTCGGGTATTGGAAAAGTAGGCGCTTTGGAATTGGCCAAACAGGGGCATGCGGTAATCAGGGCAATCGGGTCTTATTGTTTTTACCACTTTACCTTATTCCAACAATCACTCATCCCTCAGCGAGTCAACCGGTTTGGCCAATGCCGCCCGTACCGCCTGCCAACTTACCGTAAGTAGCGCAATCGCTACCGCCACGAGTCCGGCTACAGCAAACATCCACCATTGTATCTCGATGCGGTAAGCGAAATCTTCCAGCCATTTGTTCATGGCCCACCACACAATGGGGGAGGCAATGGCGATAGCAATCAGCACCAGCTTCACAAAATCTTTGGAGAGCAGCGCCACGATTCCTGAAACGGACGCACCAAGTACTTTTCGGATGCCAATTTCCTTAGTGCGTTGGGAAGCAGTGAGTGTTGCCAAGCCGAACAGGCCTAGGCAACTGATGAATATAGTGATCCCTGTCGCAGTGCCAATTAGCGTTGACGTTTGGCGCTCTTTACGATACAATTCCGCGATGACATCATCATAAAAACGAAAATCAAAGGTTGCTTCAGGATAAAACCTGTTCCATTCCGTTTCTATTTTGGCGATGGCTTGTTGCCATCCGTTTGAAACTGCTCGCTCCAGTTTGATATGGATATCCCGTTGGCTATAGTATCCAAACATCAAAACGAGTGGACTGATCTCATTCTTGAAATCTTGTTGATGGAAATCGCGTACAACGCCAGCAATAGGGAGGGGTTCTGCACTGGAGCCGCTAACAAGCATTTTACCCACGGCGTCGTTTGGAGAAGAAAATCCAAAGGCCTCGACAGCAGCCTCATTTAGGATGTATTCCGGCGTACCTTTTGATAAGTCTATGTTTCTCCCGGCCACTACCTCCAAGCCAAAGACATGGAGGTAGTCTTCATCGATATACTTTCCTCCTGCAAGAACTTCGACCATCCCCGTGTCATTTTGATGGAAGAAATGGGTATGACCCAACATCTCGTCCATGGGTAGATCGCCCAAGGATACGGATGCTATCTCCGGATACTGCTCCAACGACCGTTTCAGGTTTAGGGAGTTGTTCTCATTTCCATGTTTTTGATGAATACGTTCGGGAATATTTACCGATAGCACCACATTATAGTCGAATCCCAAGTCTTTTGTCAGCGCGAATCGCAGCTGCTGGCCGATAATGATCGAACAACTGATGAATACCATTGCGATTACGAACTGGAAAGCAACGAGGGCCTTTCGGAAACTCACCTGAACCCCGCCGATAGCGCTCCCTGTCTTTCGTTTCAAGACATTCACGGTGCGAACCCGTGTAATTAGCCATGCAGGATAGACGCCTGCAATCAGCGTGATCACAAAAATTAGGGCAGTTAGCGAAAGTACCTTTATTCCGATATGATCATACACATCAAGGTCTGGAGGTATAAAATCAGCCAACAGGTAGGAAAACACTTCGGAAAGGGCGATAGAAAATAAAACCGCAACAAATGCGATAGCGAGTGTCTCGGCCATAAATCGGACGATTAATTGGCGGGGGTTGCTTCCCAATGTTTTTCGGATGCCGATTTCCAACGCCCGCTGTGGGAGCTGTGCAGTGCTAAGATTGATGTAATTAATTACAGCAAGTAGAATTAAGAACGCTGCAATCCCCATAAGCCCGTATAAGACCTCCCGATCCACAGTCCGATGCCTTATTCCGCCCAAATTAGCTGCATAATGAACTTCCGATAAAGGTAGAAGCCGGTAGCTAAATGACGATTCATATTTGGCAAAATCCGCTTTATTGCGAGCATTATTGATGGCATTGAGCTGTCCGGTAACCCGTTCGGCAGAGACCCCATGTGCTAGCTTCACGTATAATTGTTCCCGCACATCGATGACATTCCAGGAGTCTGCAAGCCAGTAATCTTTGCTAAATTCCACTTGAAAAAATTCCTGCCATTCAAAACTGCTTTCAAAGGGAAGTTCGGCGACAATACCGGATACGACATATGGAATGGAATCGTTGTAAACGATGGTTCGGCCATGGATGTCCTGTGGGGACATTCCGGGGAAATATTGATTTGCTCGACGTTGGGTCAGTACCACTTTATTTGGTGCATCCAGTGCCGTTGATTTGTTTCCCGATAACCATCGATAAGGCACGAGGTCGAAATAACCGCTGGTTGTCGCAATTTGCTTTTTCGGCTCATCAATGAATGGCGCATTCTGAACACCGCCTTTCCCACTGAGCATCGAACGGACGTGAATCGGTACGACCAATTCGACGCCGGGGATGTCCTGTTCAACAAATTCAACTATCGGACGGGGGACGCCGGCAATATAACTCGTTATTTGGAATACGCGGTCGCCGTCGGGGATCTTTTTATTGAACCTACTTTCATAATCAACGATAACGAAGATTAACCAACAGGCACTTATACCAACGGCAAGCCCGAACACATTCAAGAGGGTGAACAGCCTATTTTTCCATAAATAGCGTAGTGTCGTTTTCATCTTTTTTCTCCATAACGCACCAGCCAACTTTTCCGGCCAGTTGAACACAGATACCACGGATTTATCAGTGTCCTTCCGTTTAATCTGCATTTTCCGTGTTCCGTTTTATTCTTTCCGCAAGGAGATGTTACAGTTATCAAGCCAAACAAATAAGTTGCTTATTATTAATATCTTGCATTGATTTAGATGCAAGCAAGTGTTCGATATCGAACACCAGCTGTTCCATATCGGACAGTATCTCACCTCATGCTAAAGGGAAAAAGACTACGATGGGTCACATAAAAGCCGCCGGCCTTTTGACTAAAAGGCGCGCGGCTTCTACCTAAAAGGCGGGCAGCTATCAATTTAAAGCCGCCCGCCTTTTCTGATACCGACTTCGGTCACTTGGTCGAGAAGCTGGTTTCCGCCAGTGTTCGCACCAGTTCTTTTCCCGCGCGGAAGTAAACTTTGCATCCTTTTATGCTATGGGCATTCACCTCTTTCGGTGTGTTTTTCGAATCGGCTTCCAGCGCGAGGTAGAACGAGCCGAAGTCGCCCAGCTTGACAATATAACCATCGGACAGGGCGTGACCTATCGTGTGGATCAGCCCTTCGATTACGGCCACGATATCGGCCGCATTCAGCGTAGATGCGTGGGATAAGTCCCGACTGATGTCGCGGACGTCTACGTGGCCCCGGCTTTTGCATTGCGCGATATAGCGTGGTTTATCCGGGTTCCTGAAATCATGTTGTTGTACAGTAACGTATTTTACAGCCATAGGTGTGGTGTTTTTTGATTCCGAAAGATAGGAAATATTTTTAAAGTATGCTGGCTACCCTCGCCACATCATGGATACTGATCGGCTCCTCTCATAGCACTATTCAAATACTGTACAGAACAATACATTTACTATTTCAAACACTACGATTACTGTTTTATGGTTTTAGTTTTCCTATTATTGTGACAAGTTTGATGAAAATTAAACTAAAACACCATGAAAAAACTAGCCGTTACAGTTCTTAGTTTCATTATCACGGTACCAATGGTAAATGCGCAAAAAGGCGTCAGCCCCTATGTCAATTACGCTGCCGGAGGACGATTAAACATGCATGTTGATAGTGCTGCCAAAAATGTCTATTATGCCAATAAATTTCCCAATCAACCCAACACCTCTTTTAATTATTTGCCGGAAGTCAACCATGTAAGTGTCCAAATGTATTTTCAAAAGACAGAGAATCCGGAGAACTTTCGGTACACGATCTTGGAGGATAACAAACCCTTAGTAGTAAACAAGCCGATCAATAAAGAGCAACTACAAGATGTCATCAGGAAAGATCATGAATGGAAAGACGAAGTACGCGATTCCACATCACTTGGTACCTTCCCTATAAAAGGCAAAACCATTACCATACTAACGTATGACATCAAAAGACCGCAGGATGTTTACAAAAGTGTGTTTTACGGGAAGCCTATTCCGAGCGCAAAAATCGAAGTCTTAGCAAAGCGTTTTGCAACTGAAAGAGGCGTTGACTATAGCCATATAGTCAATCCGAAAGAAAGAATCGACCTTACTTTCGCTGAAAAAGATGACGAACTGACCATTGTTAAAGAAAGATCGGATCTCGACTATCTCTACTCCACCTCCATAAAAGACAACAAAACAGGTAAAATAATCTTTGAATCTACTGCATGGCTATATGGTGGCTACCTTAATGAAGAAGATAAACTTTCACCTTACGTAAAGATCGACAAAAGCATTTTCAAAAAGTCGGGAGATTATGAAATTATCATTCAGCCAATGATTCGATGGGATATTTCCCTTGATAATGATGTTTTCAAGTATGATATTTCACCACAAGAAATAGAAAAATATACGGCCAGATATACGCTCGCTATCACTTTAGATCAAGAAAGTTATACCAAAAAAGAAGCTTTTATATATATCCTTATCATCGCATTTTTTCTCGGGTTGGTTTTTCTTGTTATCCTCTACTTTACCAGAAAAAGAAACAAGAAAAAATTGGCAGAACAAGAGCAGCAGAAAAACGCGGCAAAGCTTCAGCTTAACTCCATTCGCTCCCAATTAAACCCTCATTTTCTGTTCAATGCGCTCTCCGGCATTCAAAATCTGATGAATAAAAACGAAACAGACCGTGCGAATAAATACCTTGCTAAATTTGCCCGGTTAACGCGCAACGTATTGGATGACAAAGAACTGATTAGTTTATCACAAGAAAAGACCTTATTGGACGATTACTTACAAATGGAACAATTGCGGTTTGGCTTTCAGTACGAAATCAATCCATCCGAAGACCTGGATTTAGCGAACATAGAAATACCAAGTATGCTGTTACAGCCTTTTGTAGAAAATGCGGTGAAACACGGCATATCGCAACAAGCTACCGCCGGAAAAATTACGATTGAATTTATGAAGCAAGCAAATGATTTGGTATTGACTGTTGCCGATAATGGCAATGGATTTGACACGGAAAAGAAGCACAATGGCTTAGGTATGCAATTGAGTAGCAGTAGAATAGCGCTATTAAATCGGATTTATAAAGAAAATCGCTTTATCTTAGCTATGCAATCAACCACTAATGGCACTAAAATAGGTTTAACATTAACGGATTGGCTATAATATGATGAGAGCAGTTTTAATCGATGACGAAATTTCCAACTTGGAGAACCTACGGACATTGTTGGCAAAGCACTGTCCGCAGGTAACGATAATCGCCACGGCACAACGTGTAGGTGATGCGGTTGATGCCATTGAAAAATATTTGCCCAATTTGGTGTTCTTGGATATTCAAATGGGCGATAAAACGGGTTTTGATGTACTAAGACTGTTGCCATCGCGTGATTTTGAAGTTATTTTTGTGACCGCTTACGACCAATACGGAATACAAGCTGTAAAATTTGCCGCCTTGGATTATCTTTTAAAACCTATCGATATTGAAGAATTGATGAATGCGGTAAATAAAGCCGAGCATAAATTGGCCGCACAAACGCAAACCTCGCAGCTCGATTTTTTACTGCAACAACTCAGAAAGCCTGAAACGAATGTGAACAAAATCGCCCTACAGATGCAAGGCGAAATAAGGTATGTTGCTTTATCAGAAATTATACGTTGCGAAGCAGACAATACGTATACCCATTTCTTCCTTTCGAGTAGTGAAAAAATAATGGTTTCCAAATCACTTAAAGAATATGCAGACTTACTGTGCCCCAACGGATTTTTAAGAACCCACCAAAGTCATTTAGTAAATCCGAAATATGTAAAAAGCTGGTTAAAAGAAGACGGTGGTATTCTATTGTTACTATCTGGTGAAAAAATACCCATATCCAAGCCCAACAAGGACACTGTAAAACAAGCCTTGCAGCAAGCTAATTTGACAAATTCAAGGCGGAGTTTAAAGAGCGATTGAAGCAATAGACTATACTGTGCTACCGTATCCTTACAGCCAATGCATGGGCAGGATTTTTTATAAATATCAGGTTGATCTCGGCATCTGAGAATCCACTTTTCCTCAATGCTGGAATAAGTGCTGTAAAGACAGTATGATACGGACGGTAATTCCCTCCATCTGGCTCACCCACATGGTACCATCCAGCATCATGCGAAACCAATACCTTGTGCAGCATGTTTGCGGTTTTCATATTGGTAAGGAATTGGATATAGGTATCGACGGATTGGTCACTTAATCCATCAAACGATACCCATGCACCTTCTTTAGCCATGTTGATATGTGTGGCACTATTCAACTCATTTTGAGCATGAATCCAGATCCAAGCTTCGGGTGCTACCCCCATGTTTTTGAGGATGTTTAGCTCCTCTTGTGCTGCCGCTCCGCTACCGGTGTGAATGCCGATGGTTAAACCGGTTTCCAGGTGGGTCAGCGCAGCGGCCGCTACCAATTTGCGTTGTACGGCGGAAAGCGGATAACCATCGACACCTATTTTAATGAAACCAGGTTTGATGCCAGAGCCGTCGATTCCGTCTTTCCATTCTCCTATCCAACGCGCGGCGAGTTGTTCAGCAGATTCACTGTGAGCATGTATCGGTAGAAACTTTTCTGCAGAAGCGCCATAATATCCCGTGTTGGTGATGATATGGAGGCCGCTTGCGATAGCGAGTCGCCGCATTAACAGTACATCGCGGCCCAACCATGCAGGTGTACATTCTACCAACGTCTTGCACCCCAGTTCACCCGCCTGTTTTAGGTGTGGTAGTGATTTAACAAATACATCATCGGTATCGTAGCGGGCAGGTGTTACCTCATCAGCCCCAATAAAGTCTACCATGATGTGTTCATGTGAAAGGGTGAACCCGATATCCCGTGTTGACACGGGGCCATTGACAGTCATAACATAACCATCTTCGAAATCAGGTACGCCCTTGCTACCAAACGGAATGATTACTGGCGTACATAGGAACAGGGTAGAACGGAGAAAATCTTTTCGATTCATTTAAAAAAAATTTAAAAAGCACCAAGATCGGCATTTAAGGCGGCTACTAATTTAATGAAATCCGGATGGTTAGAATCGGTGCGTTGGATACTGATCATGTGTGTATTTTATTTTTCCAAGGTCTCCCTCACGCGAAATGCGACGATCCTGCTAATTAAATCCAGCGGCATGGGGTTATTCAAGGGAAACTGCACCGACCCTTTGCCTTGTTTGTATGTTGCTAACTCCTCTGCAAATTCGGAATGCCCCGTTGGCGTGGCATAAAATCCGATGTGGTTTTTGTAACCTGCAAAATAGACCAGCGGTTTGCCGTTTAGCTTGTAAGTAGGCATGCCGTAGCTGATGGATTCAACAGCATCGGGAGACTTTTGCCTGATGGTCTGCCGGATTTGCTCCAATATCACTTTGATTCCTTGTGGGAAACTGTTGATGTATTCATCGACGTTGCTTAATTTATTCATAGCGAGTAGGGTATTTGTACCCTTTGAATGTACAACTATTTCCTGATTTGAAATTGGTTTATTTTGTTACGCATCTCGCCTAACGCTCAGGGGGATACTCGGGGATGCTTAGGGTATGCTCTTATATGTCAGAATAACAATAAGTTACAGGGGAATAAAAAAGGGACAAGTCTTAGTTTTTTAGACTTGTCCCTACAGGTGACCCCGGACAGGTTCGAACTGTCGACCCACTGATTAAGAGTCAGTTGCTCTACCAGCTGAGCTACGGAGTCTGGTTATTTTCCCTTTGCAAGGGTTGCAAATGTAGGGAATGTCGTTTTTATATGCAAAAAATAATCACAACTCATCTTTGTCATATCCACCAAGGCAATCCATGCACGCATTCCCATACGCATTGTACTCGTCGTAAGCGGCACCGGGCTTACCGAAAAGTGTGATAATCCGGTCTACCCGAATTTTTAAATCGGTATTCAGCACCATGAAAAGCCCTTCTTTACTTATTTCTTTCAATTTAACAATGCTCCCAGATGCTTCGCATATCCCTTCTTCCTGGCAGAAGTAGAATACTTTTCCAGCTGTCTTTTTTTTAATCGCCTCTTCGATGACTTCCCGGTATTCCCATGCTACGGGCAGGTATGAAGAGTCTGCCATTGGTTTAAGGATCACCCCAAATTGCTTTTTTTGTTCCATACATACAACGTTTACCCAGCACAACTGATGGATAGAAGATATAATAGCAAATGTACGAAAAAAGCCAACACATGGGGGTGAGTTGTCCCTTATCTGATGGACGTGGCGGGGATATGGCCATAGCGTTTCGTTTAAGGCACACGTCTTTACTATAAAGGGATATACCAACCAATCGACTTTGGTTTTAAACGTTATATGAAACCGAGACGCAAATAATATTGACACACAGGGCAATCATTATTTACATCAAGCGCTCATCAGCTAATAAAAAGAAAAAATAATCAGAAAATGAGAATATTAAATGGTCTAAAATTCCTATGGTTTCTAGCTAAACGAAAAAATGCCAAAACAGACCCCTTTATAAACTGGTTGAAATTTGCTAATGCAGGGATGCTCAACCAGGGAAACATTTATTGTATTGAATATGTTGTCGATCATTTACCTTCGGACAAACCCATTATCGAAATAGGAAGTTTCTGCGGCCTATCAACAAATGTTATAAGCCATTATTTAGCAAAATCAGAAAAAACGAATAAACTTATAACGTGCGACAAGTGGATTTTTGAGAGAAAGACCCAAAATAAAGAAACGAACTTTGGCACTTCTGATATCACGCACAACGAATACCGGCAATTTGTCAAGAATACATTCATCAGGAACGTAAGTTTCTTTTCAAAAATGCAACCATTTACAATCGAGGAATTCGCTAGTGATTTTTTCCGACTATGGAAGGAAGAGAAACTGGCAAAGGACGTTATAGGTCGAGCTGTCCAATTGGGAGGAGCAATCAGTTTCGCTTATATTGATGGGAATCATAGTTACGAATTCGTGAAAGCCGATTTTTGTAATGTCGACAGTATCTTGAAGTCGGTGGATTTATCCTTTTCGATGATTCAGCGGACTACCACGCACAATTTGGAGTAAACCGCTTGATGAAAGAAATCAAAAAGAAAGGCAACTATAAAGTTGTAATTAAAAACCCGAACTATTTGGTTAAAAAGACCAAACAATAAGAATAACTTGGTATAACGAAATCGAACTCCCTGATAAGAAAGGAATTATAGTCGATATCGCAGCGAAACAGCGTGCCAGATGGCCTGTGCAAAGGCGGCGTTATCTTCTCCCCCATCGAAACGCCACCCGTCACCCGTGTTGACCAACCTGTGCGGCTCGTCATCAATCCGGATCTCGAGGTAATCGGCATGCCGACCTACTTCCTTTTGCAGCAATCGCAACTCGTGGTCGGTGCCGCCGAATGTAATCCGCAACGGCAAACCAATAAAGGCGGGTTTCTGTGTAGTGAAAATGGCTTCGTCCATTGGGGTAATATTGATTTAACAAAGATAGACCGAATCGACCAATACTTATCCACATTCTTCAAATTACCTAAAAATAGGTATAGCTTACTTTAAACGGGCGGTCATTTGGTAGCCTCTCCATCTTGTGGATAGACGGAATTTAACTAAGTTTGCCGTATGAAGATTGCTACATACAATGTAAACAGCATCAACGCGCGGCTACCCGTGGTGTTGCGATGGCTGGAAGAATCGCAACCTGATGTGGTGTGCTTACAGGAACTCAAGGCTATTCAAGAGAACTTCCCGGAGGCGGCACTCCTCGAAGCGGGCTACGAATCCGTCTGGCATGGCCAGAAAAGTTGGAACGGCGTAGCTATCCTCTCCCGTATCGGATTACCTAAAGAGACTTGCCGCGTGCTACCCGGTGATCCCGAGGATGCACACAGCCGGTATATCGAAGCCGAAATTAACGGTATACTGATCGGTTGCCTATATCTTCCTAACGGCAATCCCGCACCGGGACCTAAATTCGACTATAAACTCAGCTGGATGAACCGCCTGCTTGGGCATGCGCAAACGCTACTTAGGCAAGGTGGACCGGTGATATTGACAGGCGATTTCAACATTATTCCTACCGAAGCCGATGTATACCGCCCCGAGCGGTGGGTGAATGACGCCCTCTTCCGACCTGAAACACGGGCGATTTTTTCGGCATTGGAAGAACAGGGCTGGACCGACGCCATTCGGCAGATTTACCCCGGCCAAACCATCTATACCTATTGGGATTATTTCCGCAACGCCTTCGGCCGCGATGCGGGTATGCGTATAGACCACTTCCTGTTGAGCCCTGCAGTGGTGCCGAAGTTACGTGCCGCAGGCGTAGACCGCGATGTACGTGGATGGGTAAAGACCAGTGACCATGCACCTGTATGGATTGAAGTGGAAGTGTAGGGAACGGAACACATTTATAAAACATCTTAGCTTCCGCTTTTGTTAGTGTACGCAACGGCTACATCGAGATCCACCTAAAATGATCAAGTTTTCTGATTATTTTGGTGACAAGGCATTTTAAAATTTCAAGCTTAATAGCATGGCAAAAACAGATTTCAAAACCATCGACGAGTATCAAGCTACATTCCCATCCGAAATACGAGAGCGGATGCAGCAAATCCGGGAAGTTGTCAATGAAGCGGTTCCTGGCGTAGAAGAGGTAATCAGCTATCAGATACCAGCCTTCAAAATCGGGAAATCCTTTCTGATTTACTATTCTGCCTACACCGCGCACATTTCACTCTCCAGTCCGTGGAGCGATGATCTGTTAAACGAATTTGCAGACGACCTAAAAGGATATAAAGTCTCGAAGTCGGCCATACAGCTACCCAATGATCAACCACTACCGTTGGACCTCATCAAACGGATTGTACTGTTTCGGAAAAACGAATACGTACATCCCGGTTAGTGGCGACCGTGAGACGGTGGTGTGAAAACTAATGAACTTTTTCTACCTTAGGCGACGTATTTAACGCACCACCATCATGTCATATTGCACCGCCATCCCTGCCCTGCAGCCTGAAGCGCGTAAGGCATTACATCAACGCTACCACGACCACCATTATGGCTTCCCCATCCATAACGACAACGAATTGTTCGGAAGACTCATCATGGAAATCAATCAGGCTGGCCTGAGTTGGGAGACTATCTTACGGAAAGAGGAGGCGTTCCGAGCGGCATACGACCAATTTGATGTGGCCAAAGTAGCTGCGTATGGCGAGGCCGACAGGAACCGGCTGCTTGCCGACGCGGGCATTATCCGCAACCGACTCAAAGTGAATGCCGCCATAGAAAATGCGAAAGCGATTGTTGAGCTTCAGGAAGCTTATGGTTCGTTCGAGCAATGGCTCAACCACAATCATCCGAAAACCCTACAAGAATGGATGAAATTATTTAAAAAAACCTTCAAATTCACGGGAGGTGAAATCGTCAACGAGTTTTTAATGAGCACCGGATACCTGCCCGGTGCCCATGATCTCGACTGCCCGATCCATGCTGCCGTACTGAAAACAAAGCCGAAGTGGGCAGCGAACAAATAAATGAATCACTAAAAAAACAAAAAATATCCTATCTTTGGGCCGGAAACAACTCATTACGCCGATGAAACTGGTTTATTGCAATAGCACCCCGCATTACAGGGACAGGGCATAAGCCCGAGGTAATCGAATCTCGGGTACTACTTCGTGTTTCGGTTTCCGCCGAAACATTTCGCGTTTATTCACGTCTTATTTACTATTGTTTTCCACGCTACGCATGCGTGTATCCGTGGGAAGCCCAATAATTTAGCTCGTCGCCATGACAACTACATGGAAAAGAACATTTGCCATCATTTGGACCGGACAATTTGTATCTTTATTGAGTAGCTCCGCAGTCAATTTCGCCATCATCATCTGGCTCAGCCTCGAAACCGGATCGGCCGAAGTGCTGGCGTTCGCCGCCATCGCGGCCTTCCTGCCGCAAACCATCATCGGCCCCTTTGCCGGTGTATTCATAGACCGCTGGGACCGAAAGCGTACCATGATCCTGGCAGACGGCTTCATCGCTGCCTGTACCGGGGTAATGTCTGTATTGTTTTACCTCGGATACTCCGAACTAATGTTCATATACATCTTGTTAGCCTTACGCTCGGTAGGATCGGCATTCCACATGCCAGCTATGCAAGCCTCGGTACCGTTGCTGGCACCCGAATCTGAACTGCTCCGTATCGGAGGCATCAATCAAGTCATCCAGTCGGTATCCAGTATAGCAGGCCCGGCACTCGGCGCGTTGGCCATCGGACTGATGGACATCGGGTATGTGTTATTGCTTGATATCGGCGGAGCCGTGTTTGCCATTGCTTCCCTCCTGTTGGTGCACATCCCCAATCCTGACAAAGCTACGGCTGAACAGACTCCGGGGATCAAACAAGTACTGCGCGACCTTCGTTTAGGCATCAGCGCCGTTACCTCAAACCAGGGTATATCCTGGCTATTCGGGTTTTCTATTCTCGCCACATTCTGCATCATGCCCGTAGCGGTGCTATTCCCATTGCTCACCCTGCAGCACTTTGGTGGAGGGAAATTTGAAATGAGTGTCATCGAGGTGGTTTGGGGCGTCGGAATGCTCGTGGGTGGCGGGGTATTGGGTATCTTCAAGCCGACGCTGAACAAAATCATCATCATCAATGGCATGCATATCCTTTTGGGAGTCAGTTTGGCCGGCTCGGGCTTACTACCTCCATCCGGATTTATCGCTTTTGTTGTGCTTACCGTCCTGGGTGGGATAGCTGGCTCGGTCTATAACGCGTCGTTCATGACCGTTTTACAGGAAAAAATAAATCCTGCCATGTTAGGCCGCGTGTTTTCCATGTATTTCAGCATCGCATTGCTACCATCAATGATTGGATTGTTGAGCACTGGTTTCCTGGCCGATACAATAGGCATCAGCGTGACATTTGTCATACTGGGCAGCGTAATCGGCCTGATAGGCATCGCATCGTTTTTCGTACCTGCGCTGATGCGGCTGGACGTAAAGGAAACTTAGCGCGTCAACGAAGAGGGAGTTCACCACTCACCCCTTCGAAAAAAATTCATTGAAATATAACAATTGATAAATAATGGATTGCTGCCAGTATTCCCAATTGTGGGCCCCCGGCCCGGTGATATAGGTATGCGGAATATTACGGTCCAATAGTTTGCGATGCAGTTGCTCATTTACGCCGTAGAAGAAATCACTTGTTCCGCAGTCGATTATGAGAGCGAGCGCATTGGGCGTGAGGCGATGGAGCAAGTTAACCACCGTATGGTTATCCCATCGCTCAGGATGGTCGGCATAACTTCCCAACCGCTCGGCGATATCCCAATTAAGTGGAAATGGACGAATATCTACCCCTCCTGCCGTGCTACCGGCCGCACCATACACATCAACATGTTTCATAGCGAGGTAAAGTGCACCGTGCCCACCCATGCTAAGCCCAGTAATCGCCCGCCCATTACGGCTTGCGATGGTTTTGTAGTTCCCGTCAACCCATGTGATCAGTTCGTCCGAAACGAACGTCTCATAACGGAACGAATTGTCCAATGGGCTATCCCAATACCAACTGCCGTACCCTCCATCGGGACACACAATAATCAAGCCGTACCTATCGGAAAGATCCTTGATTTCGGGTGCCTTATTGACCCAGTCCGCGTAATCGCCACTGTAGCCGTGCAACAGATACACCACGGGAAAGGCACGCTGTTGTACATAGTTTGTTGGTGTAACAATAACAGACTTCACCGCTTTGTTCATCGCCTCGCTCCATACGGATACGGTATCGACATCGGCACCACGTACACTGCCCATGCAAAGCGCCAGCATAGTAAATAACAGGAGTTTCTTCATCATTTTTCTTCTAATCAGGTTTTGCTGTTGTTCCCGGTAAACTTAGCTAAAGTTCATCGAAATACAAACTGTAATTGCAGTTATACCGCTATCAGTATAGTCAGGGTCATAGTTAGGCACCCAATATCCGTGCAGCCATCAATATGCCGCAGCTCGAAATCGAATCGGTGATTTCCGAGCGCATCACCATGTCCACTGCTTCGGCCAACGACACCTTTCTCAACACCAGTTCCTCGGTTTCCTCCGGCTGGGCGCATCCAAGCGTTAATCCTTGCGCCAAAAAGATAAAACCCTCTTCATCGGTAACGGAATTGGACGTATGAACACGGCCAATCTGCCGCCAATGTTCGGCGGTTAATCCGGTTTCTTCCTTCAGCTCGCGTTGGGCTGTTATTAATGGGTCTTCCCCTATCGGCCCGCCTCCTTCGGGGATTTCCCACGAATACTCTTCCAACGGATATCGATATTGGCCCACCAAATAAATGAAACCGGCGTCATCGACTGGCACGATGCCAATTGCCTTGTTCTTGAACATGACCACGCCATAAATACCCGGGCTGCCGGCAGGTGTGATCACATCTCGGTGCTCCACACATATCCACGGATTCTCGTAGGTCGTCTTTTTATGTATCGTTTTCCAGTTATTTGCCTCCAAGTTGTTCATAGTGATAAAATGAAAATGAGGAATATCCGTATTTCCGTGTTTCCACCAACATCGCATGGACAGGGATTTTACGTGTCGTTGCGTGTTCCAAAACCAACCAACCGCCCGGCTTCACTAGGCCGCCATCGAGTATGCGGCGGGGAATGTCGGGCAACTGGGGCATTTCATAAGGCGGATCTGCAAAAATGAAATCAAACCCTTCTTTGCATGAGGCAATGAATTTCAACACATCTGCCCGGATACCCTTAACGGCCGGCATCTGCAATTTTTTGGCCATTGCATTGATGTATTGTACACACTTAAAGTGGATATCTACGGCGGTTACGTGGGCAGCCCCGCGGGAAGCAATTTCCAAGGTGACATTGCCCGTTCCCGCGCAAAGATCCAGCACGTCTATGCCACCAAAGTCAATGCGATGTTGGAGTACGTTGAATATCGCTTCCTTCGCCATGTCTGTCGTTGGCCGAACGGGCAAGCTGGTTGGCGGTTGTAGCCGTAGACCGGCGTGGCTCCCCCCTATTATACGCATTGGTATAATCCCAAAAGTGACAAAAAGCGGTGTTGGTTCGGCTTCACATCATCCGGTACGTGAATGCCAGTCCACGCACGGCTATCGGCTAATGCCACGTTCCCTCCATACGTTCCAGCACGTTCATAATCCGGACCGCCACGTTCAATATCACCGGCCAGGTAAATACTAGGTCGCCGGCTACCAAAACCAAATCGATTTACAACGGCTAATAAGTGATAAGTGAAGTCATCTTCGTTACTCACCTCAAAATCATGGCAATACAAAAACCTATGATCATCAAATACACTGATGGTTACCCACGGAGCATGCCGCTCGATAACCAGCAATGGTTCATTTGCCTGCAGCCCGCGGACAGCCACCGCACTGAGCAGCCCCAATACCTGCGGATAGATTTCAGCATATGGGAACCGAGAAATAAGGGCTTCCAAGCCAATTCGGCTGCTCTGATGAAGCAACTTTATATTAAGCGGATCCACATCGGCAACATCCGTTGTCCCAACGCCATCGAAGGGAAGATATTGGAGATACATGTCGTGCTGCTGTTCGTCGTATACCTCAGCGGGAATAAAGGAATAACGGCTATCGGAAACAGCCAGTTTCACGGCAGCGAAATCGAGGTCGAGTAGCGCCGTCACTTCCGGCTCCGTATTTGCCGGGTCGTAGCTCGCGGCAAAACTCAGCTGTCGCGCTCCATCAACAACGATCAACGTATGGGTTACCGCCCCCACCCCGATCAACAGCGTATGCGCCGCCCCCTGCTGCTCGTCAAAACCTGTCGTGGTATATATCATGTTGATTTATTTGTGCCGCGACAAACTTACTTAGAATAAATCATTTTGAACAAACTTTTGGGTACCTTTGGCCGTGCAGCTAGTTGAATTGATTTCCAGCCGTTTTCCCATGCGGCCTACCGCACAGCAAGACGAAGCGTTGCGGCGGCTTGCCGATTTTCTAATCGATCAAGGCACGACCCAATCCAGTTGCTTTGTGCTCAAAGGGTATGCCGGCACCGGTAAAACAACCATTATCAGTGCGTTGGTAGCCGCGTTACCGGCATTGCGCATGCGCTCAGTGCTGCTGGCCCCCACTGGCCGGGCTGCAAAGGTGATGGGCAGCTATGCCAAAAAAAAGGCACTTACCATACATAAGAAAATTTATCGTAAGAAAGTGGCCCTATCGCCGGACATGGTGTTCAGCCTTGCCGACAATCCTCATACGGACACGTTGTTTATCGTCGATGAGGCTTCGATGATTTCCAACGAGCGGCATACATTCAACGGGCGGAGCCTCTTGGAGGACCTCATACAGTACGTCGCCCACGGCGAACGCTGTCGGTTGCTGTTTGTCGGCGATACCGCGCAACTTCCTCCCGTGGGACTACTGCAGAGCCCGGCGTTGGATGCACCGGGGTTATCGCGGCGCTTCGGCCTGCATAGCGCAGTCTACGAACTTACCGATGTGGTACGGCAGGAACAAGACGCTGGAATTCTTCTCAACGCAACGGCTATACGTCACCAAATCCAAACAGCACTCGAAAGGAACGATGAGCATGAGCCGCTACCCTTCCCGAAGTTCACGGTAAAGGGCTATCCGGATATATACCGGATGACCGGCGAACACCTCATTGAGGGACTACACTATGCATATGACAAATACGGCATGGAAAACACCATTGTCATCTGCCGCTCAAATAAGAATGCCAACCTGTATAACCAACACATCCGCAACCGGATACTGTTCCGCGAAGAAGAATTGACGGGCGGCGACTACATCATGGTAGTGCGCAACAATTATTTTTGGCTTGCCGCAGAATCGGAACGAACAGGCTTTATCGCCAACGGCGACATGGCCCAAGTGCGGCGAGTGCGCAACGTGCATGAACAGTATGGATTCCGGTTTGCAGATGTGAGTCTCGAATTCATGGATTCGGATGAACCAGAACCCGTCGATTGCCGGGTGCTACTGGATACCCTTCATAGCGATTCGGCAAACCTACCGCAGGGCGATCAGCAGCGCCTCTTTGAGGCGATAATGGCTGATTACGCAGACATTGCCGACAAAAACGAGCGCTTGGCGGCTCTCAAGGCCGATCCTTATTACAACGCGTTACAAATCAAATTTGCCATGGCTATAACCTGCCACAAAGCACAGGGCGGGCAATGGCGGGCGGTATTTGTAGACCAAGGCTATCTTACCGACGAGTTGCTCGATGTGGAGTTCCTACGATGGCTTTACACTGCCTGTACGCGTGCTATCGACGAATTGTTCCTGGTCAACTTCCACCAAAAGTTTTTTGTTTAGTCATAAGTTGTAAGTCGTAAGTCCAACTGGTCATTACCTTACGGCTTACGACCAAAAAACTTACAAATAAAAGACTTATCACTAAAAAATTACAATCCGCATTAAACAAACTTAAACGGTTTTTGTCTGTACACCATACACCAATCGTAAAAATAATCGTATGAAGGAAGGAATGGGGACTAGTAAGCATAGTCCAAGGCCCGTGCTCCGTATGGTGGATGCCGTAGTTATCATTGTGGGTGTCGTCGTTGGAGCCGGCATCTTCCGTACGCCGTCTCTGGTAGCCGCCAGTACAGGGAGCTGGGAACTATTTCTCACGGCATGGTTGCTGGGCGGCTTGGTTTCATTAATCGGTGCGTTGTGCTACGCAGAACTAACCACTACCTTTCCAAATACCGGTGGCGACTATCACTTCCTCATGCAGGCTTTTGGAAGGAGGTTTGCATTTTTATTTGCGTGGGCGCGAGTGAGCGTAATCCAGACAGGATCGATTGCGCTGCTTGCCTACATTGTGGGTGATTACATCACCCCGCTGTACCAACTCGGCACCTATTCTTCTGCCATATACGCCGCGCTGGTAGTGGTTATCCTCACTGGGGTGAATATCGTCGGTGCTAAATTCGGTACCGGCGCACAAAAAGTTCTCCTAGCTATCCAATTTACCGGATTGCTGCTGGTGGTCGTCGTCGGCTTCTTGGTAACCCCCAATCCTACCGCATTGGCCGAGCTACCTACGGCCAGTGATGGTATGAACAACGCGCTTGGCCTCGCCATGGTATTTGTACTGCTCACCTTTGGTGGCTGGAACGAAGCTGGCTACATATCGGCCGAGTTACGGGCTGGCAGCCGGAAAATGGTTCGGGTGCTCGTGATCAGTATATTCGTGATCACCGCAATATACCTCTTAATAAACGGGGCCTTCCTTCGGGTGCTGGGCATGGACCGGATGGCGGCATCAGACGCGGTGGGCGTAGACTTAATGCGGGTGACGCTCGGCGAACCAGGTGTTTTCTTGATCGGTCTATTGGTGGCACTTGCTGCACTTACTTCGGTAAACGCCACAATTTTCACCGGAGCGCGGACCAATTATGCCCTTGGTCGCGACTTCAAGGCCTTCGCTTGGCTGGGGAAATGGTACGACAAGACGTCGTCACCCATCCATGCGCTGCTCGCACAGGGAGTAGTCGCCTTGGCGCTCATCGGCTTAGGGGCGATGACACGCGACGGCTTCCAATCGATGGTCGATTTTACCGCGCCCGTATTCTGGTTCTTTTTCCTCGCCATCGGCATTTCATTGATTGTGCTGCGTAGAAAAAAACCACATGCACCGCGACCATTTAAGGTGCCGCTATATCCGGTTACACCGATCATATTTTGCGGATCGTGCACCTATTTACTGTATTCGAGTTTGATGTATACCGGCGTCGGGGCGCTCGTAGGTGTGGCTGTATTACTTTTTGGAACTTTGTTTTTCTTTATCATACGATGAACCCCGAAACGATGAAGGAGAAAATCGCAACGTGTGGATCATGTGACCAATATGATACAAACGGCAATGAAACAATGTTGACTATTGGATGTTAACCTTGTTGATTTACCACGCGAGTAAAACTGGAAACACTATTTATAAATCAATAAGATAACATTAAAAAACGAAGACGATGAACACAATTAAAAATTGGCTGATTGCCCTGTTTATCGGTGTGTGTTCGGTTGCATACGCCCAAAAAACCCAGTTGGATGTCCCATATGTGCCCACCAGCCAAGAGACGGTTGAGGAAATGCTGAAGCTTGCCGGTGTGAAACCTGGCGATGTGGTGTACGACCTCGGGTGCGGCGATGGCCGGATTGTTATTACGGCCGCCGAAAAATTCGGTGCCACAGGTGTTGGCGTGGACCTTAATCCCGAACGCATCAAAGAAGCCCAAGCCAACGCAGCAGCAGCGGGTGTAACGGACAAGGTGAAGTTTGTACTGGGAGACCTGTTTGAATTCGACTTCAGCGAAGCCAATGTAGTCACTATGTATTTGCTGCCATCGGTGAACCTAGAGCTGCGGCCCAAACTCCAAAAAGAATTGAAACCCGGAAGCCGCATCGTATCTCATGATTTCCATATGGGCGATTGGGAACCGGAAAAAACCATACGGGTGGGTACGCATGACACCATTTATCTATGGACGATCCAATAGGAAATGCATAGACCGGCGTTCGCCATCACCGGATGCCGGTCTTTTCAACATCACGCGATTATTACAATCGTAAACCCGGTATTTTCAACCAAAAACTGTTCCTTTGCATGGTAAAACAGCACCAATATACACCATTAAGCCGCCATGCAAAAAAATTACATGCTGATATTCCTCGTGTTTGGGTTATTTACCACGGGGATTGCACAAGAAAACAATACGAAAACCAGGGCAAATTACCAGTTGGCCGCCCGATTTTCACCCGAAAAACTAAAACGCCTGATTTTCTCTACCTCGGTAAATCCAAATTGGCTGAGAAATTCCAGTCGATTTTGGTATGTATATGAAACATCCGAAGGTAAGAATTGGTATCTTGTCGATCCCCAAGCACGCCGCAAGGATGCGCTTTTTGACAACGCACACTTGGCAGCCCAGCTCACACGGATTGTAAAAGACCCTTTCGATGCCCAGCATATCGACATCCGCAACCTGCGGTTTACGGATGATGAAAAGCACATCCGCTTTGAGGTGACCAGTACAAAAGACACACTCAAAAGTGAAGAGGAGCGCGAGAAAAGTAAGAACAAAGCCGATTCCCTGAAGAAAAAAGTATTTTACCTTGAATACGACTTGCAAACACGCCAAGTGATGGAACTGGCAGACTCACTCAAACCTAAGCCCCACCTTTCATGGGCCTCCTTCTCACCCGATACCAATACGGTGATTTTTGCCAAGAACTTCAACCTGTATTGGATGGACCGTGAAAACTACAAGAAAGCCCAGAAAGATGAAAAGGACAGTACCATTGTAGAGCATCAGTTTACCACCGACGGCGTGCAGCATTACGCATGGGGCGGCGACGAGCGTACCACCACCACCGGCGATGAAAAGAAAGATGAAGAGGAAAAGGACAAACGCAAGCGGGCCCGCATTACCTGGTCGCCCGATGGTCGCCATTTTGTGGTCGTCCGTAAAGATAATCGGCATCTCGACGCGCTGTGGGTCATCAACAACGTGGGTGGTAAGCGCCCTACGTTGGAAACCTACAAATACCAGATGCCGGGCGAAGTCGACAGCACGGAGCAGGAACTCCACCTCTTTGATTTTCCCACTAAAGAGGCAACCCAAATCCCCGTGGCTGCATTCAAGAACCAAACACTTTCCATATGGACGGCACCGAGGCCGCGTAATACCCAACCCGGCGACATCCACATAGATACCTGGCTCGGTTCCAATGAACGCTTTTTTATGGCACGGAGCAGCCGGGATCTCAAGCGCGTAGACCTCATTACGGTAGGGGTCAACGGTGACGTAAATACACTCGTGGAAGAACGCTCGAACACCTACCTCGACATCCAGCAACCGGCATTGATCAATAGTGGGCAAGAGTTCGTGTTCTGGTCGGAACGTGATGGCTGGGGCCATTATTACCACTATGATGGCGACGGCAGCCTGAAGAATCAGGTAACCTCGGGCGAGTTTTATTGCTCGGATATCGTTGGCCTCGATGAAAAGACACGTACCCTTTACTTTCAAGCCAATGGCCGTGAGGAAAACGAGGACCCCTACTACCAACACCTGTACCGGATAAACCTCGACGGTAGCGGCATGAAATTGCTCAATCCGGGCAATTTCGACCACCAGTCGGAAATGGACGACCATGAACGGTTCTTTGTTAATAACTCGTCACGCGTGAATACCGTTCCCGAATCAGCATTGTTTAACAACACCGGGCAGCTAATTCTGCAACTGGAAACGGCCGACCTAACCCAGCTGTTTGCCGCGGGCTACCAATTCCCCGAGCCCTTCCACGTAAAAGCCGACGATGGCATCACCAACTTATATGGCGTGATGTACAAACCATTCGACTTCGATTCCACCCGCACATATCCGCTTATCGAATATGTATATCCAGGTCCGCAAACCGAAGCAGTAAATAAAACGTTCGGGCGTAGCATGGACCGCATCGACCGTTTAGCCCAGTTTGGCTTTATTGTGGTGACTGTAGGCAACCGCGGCGGCCACCCCGCCCGATCCAAATGGTACCACACCTATGGGTATGGCAACTTGCGCGACTATGGTCTCGCCGATAAGAAAGCTGCGGCCGAGCAGCTGGCAGACCGCTACCCATTCATCGACATCAACCGCGTGGGTATCACCGGGCATTCCGGTGGGGCTTCATGTCTACCGCTGCCATGCTGGTATATCCCGATTTCTTCAAGGTGGCCGTATCGGGCGCGGGTAACCACGAAAACAACATCTACAACCGCTGGTGGAGCGAGCGCCACCACGGCGTTACCGAAAAAGTATCGGCCAAGGGCGACACGACGTTCTCCTACGCCATTGAAAAAAATACGGAATTGGCGCAGCATCTCAAAGGACACCTGCTATTGGCTACGGGAGATATCGACAACAATGTGCATCCCGCAAATACCATCCGGATGGCCGAGGCACTTATCAAAGCCAACAAGCGGTTCGATTTCCTGCTATTGCCCGGACAGCGCCACGGGTTCGGTAACATGACCGAGTATTTTTTCTGGAAAATGGGCGATTATTTCTGTGAACACTTATTGGGCGACCACAACGACGGCATCGACATGACAGAAATCAATAAGGAGGTGCCGCGCACACGGTAGCCTTTTTCGTTAGTTCGCTGTTCCATGGTCGGCTCTGCGCCTATTCCACACAAAAAACACAGGGATACCCAGCAGTACAATAATGAGCCCCGGCCAAGTAAATGTGGGCTGATAAATCAAAAGGCCTATGCATATGGTAAATGCGGCTAGCACATACAATGCCGGCAATATTGGGTAGCCAACAGCCCTGTAAGGCCGTTCGGCGTCGGGCCGCTTACGCCGTAGGATAAATATCCCAATGATGGTAAGGGCATAAAAAATCAACACCACAAAAATAACGTAGTTGAGCAAATCACCGTACCGCCCTGTAAGACACAATACCGACGTCCAAACACACTGCGCCCAAAGACCCCAGCCGGGCACTTCGAACCGGTTCAACTCACCTGCTTTTTTGAAAAATAGCCCATCTTGCGACATGGTGTAATACACCCTTGCTCCTGCCAGGATCAACCCGTTATTACAGCCAAAGGTGGAAATCATGATCATCACCGCGATGACTAATGTACCCACTTGACCGAAAATGGCTTGTGCCGCCACCACAGCCACTCGGTCTGCCGGCGCATAAGCGATTGCTTCCATAGAAAGCGTAGCCACATACATGAGATTGGCCGAAACATATACAATGGTAACAATCAGTGTACCAAGGAAAAGGCTCAGACCGATGTTCTTACGCGGGTTGCGTATCTCGCCAGCAATGAAAGTAACGTTATTCCATGCATCACTCGAAAAAAGTGAACCCACCATCGCCGAAACAATACCGGCAAATAATGCTGCGCCGCCGATCGAAACAACGGTACCACTGTTTGCATCCCAACGCACCGATTCCCAAGCAGTCGCCCAGTTAGCACTCCAAACATCCGCATTAAACGCCCCGAACAGCCCCATAACGATTAATCCTCCCAACGACAGGATCTTGATGATGGTAAAAACCGTCTGGATAATCTTACCGTTTTTTATACCCCTGGCATTAAACCAGGTAAGGATTACAATGGTACTGATGGATACTAGTTGGGCCGCATTGATTTTCAGTATGCCTAAATTCCACAACACATTTTCGTCACTTAGTGCGGGAAAGATATACGCCGCAAATTTGGCGAACGCCACCCCTACCGCGGCAATGGTACCCGCTTGGATAACCATAAACAACGACCACCCGTAGAGAAAGGCTACCAGTCGGTTATAGGCTTCACGGAGATAAACGTATTGCCCACCGGCTTTCGGAAACATAGCCGATAACTCTCCGTAGCTCAGTGCTGCGATAATCGTGATTACACCGGTGACTACCCAAATGGAAATAAGCCAGCCAGCGCTGCCCACATTGCGTACGATGTCAGAGCTCACAATAAAAATTCCGGAACCGATCATCGATCCGGCCACCAGCATGGTGGCATCGAGCAAGCCAAGCTCGCGCTTCATGTCGTCATGCTGTTCAGGAGTTGTTTGCATAAGGGCATCTTAAAATTTATAATTAGTAGCATCGAAAGTAGGTAAATAATATGAAATCATGCAAATAAATTTGTTTATTGCAATAAGCATCTTATTTTTGGCGACTCTTTGTTAAGACCTATTTTGACAATGAAGGATTTTGTAAACAGTTGAATTGGTTATAATGGAATTTTTACAAGAAAATTTGATTTATTTCATACCCGTATTGGGTTTGGTGGGTATCCTTGTCATGATCGGCAAATCGGCATGGGTGAGTAAGCAGGATGCCGGCGACGACAACATGCGTTCATTAGCCGGCCACATTGCTGAAGGCGCTATGGCGTTTTTAAGAGCTGAATGGAAAGTGTTGTCGTATTTCGTCGTCATTGCGGCGCTCCTATTGGCTTGGTCCGGCACGTTGGTTGAAACCTCCAGTTGGGTCATTGCCATTTCGTTTATCCTTGGTGCTGTCACGTCGGCATTTGCAGGCTACATTGGTATGAACGTAGCTACCAAAGCAAACGTTCGGACCACACAGGCCGCCCGTACCAGCCTTACCAACGCGTTGAAGGTATCTTTTACAGGTGGTACCGTGATGGGGCTCGGCGTGGCTGGGTTAGCCGTATTAGGCATGGGCGCTTTATTTATCGTATTTTACCAGGTCTTTGTAGTGAGCACCGGAGGCAGCGTAAACGGCATTGAAATGGAAACGGCGCTGGAAGTGCTGGCTGGTTTCTCGCTGGGTGCCGAATCTATCGCGCTTTTTGCTCGCGTAGGAGGCGGTATTTACACCAAAGCTGCGGATGTGGGAGCCGATTTGGTGGGTAAAGTAGAAGCCGGTATTCCGGAGGATGATGTACGCAACCCCGCGACGATTGCAGACAACGTAGGTGATAACGTTGGCGACGTAGCCGGTATGGGTGCCGACCTGTTTGGCTCGTATGTTGCCACCATATTGGCCACGATGGTGTTGGGTCGCGAAATTGTGTCGGCAGATAACTTCGGCGGCATTGCCCCGATCCTTTTGCCGATATTGATTGCCGGGCTGGGCTTGATTTTTTCGATTGTCGGTGCTTCGTTGGTCAAAGTGAAAAACGACCAAGGGGATGTGCAACAGGCACTCAACCTCGGCAATTGGTCATCGATTATCTTCACGGCCATTGCTTCGTATTTTGTAGTCGGCTGGTTGTTGCCGGATCAGCTGGAGCTCCGTGGTGTATCGTTTACATCAATGGATGTGTTCTTCGCCATCATTGTCGGCCTCGTTGTAGGTGCTCTTATGAGCATCGTCACCGAGTATTATACCGCCATGGGTAAGCGTCCCGTCAATTCCATCGTGAAGCAATCGTCTACCGGCCATGCCACCAACATCATCGGAGGCATTTCTATCGGTATGGAATCAACCGCTGTACCTACCATCATACTTGCCGCGGGTATCATCAGCTCGTACGCATTCGCCGGCCTTTACGGCGTAGCTATTGCCGCCGCGGGGATGATGGCTACCACAGCCATGCAATTGGCGATTGACGCCTTCGGCCCCATAGCCGACAATGCCGGCGGAATTGCTGAAATGAGTGGACTACCTAAAGAAGTACGTGAGCGCACGGATAAACTCGACGCTGTGGGAAATACCACCGCGGCGACGGGAAAAGGGTTTGCCATTGCTTCGGCAGCGCTTACCGCGCTCGCTTTATTTGCCGCTTTCGTAGGGATTGCGGGGATTGATTCGATCGACTTGTATAAGGCTCCCGTCCTAGGGGCGCTTTTCATCGGCGCAATGATCCCGTTCATCTTCTCCTCACTTGCCATTGCAGCAGTAGGTCGTGCCGCCATGGCTATGGTGGAAGAAGTCCGGCGCCAGTTCCGCGAGATTCCGGGCATTATGGAGTATAGAGCAAAGCCCGAATACGACAAATGCGTGGCTATTTCGACGAAAGCGTCTATCCGGGAAATGATTTTTCCAGGTGCTATTGCGTTGGTTGTTCCCATCTTGGTAGGTTTCGGATTCAAAGATGTGTTTGAAGACACTTCTTCGGCCGAGATCCTGGGTGGTCTTTTAGCTGGTGTTACCGTATCAGGTGTATTATTGGGCATGTTCCAGAACAATGCTGGGGGTGCATGGGATAACGCGAAGAAATCGTTTGAAGCCGGGGTTGAAATCAATGGCCAAATGGAATATAAAGGTTCCGACGCCCATAAGGCTTCTGTAACGGGAGATACCGTGGGCGATCCGTTCAAAGACACCTCCGGCCCATCGATGAATATCCTCATCAAGCTGATGTCTATCGTTTCACTGATTATTGCCCCACATATTAGCGTCGGCGGTGCACATAGCCACGCCGTAGAGCGTAACACCGATGGTCAAGAAAAAGTGATTGTGTACGAAGCTGACCAACCGGGAGAGAACAACGACGTTTCCTTGTTTTAGAGCTTACAAGCAGAATCCTTTACGGGTTCAGCAGCATACAAAAGAGGATACCGGATATAATCTGGTGTCCTTTTTTATTATAAAAGTGGTTTATAGAAAAGGCATTGCCGAGCCCACGGGGTTGATTGTGTGTGAAAAAAATTGCGTTCATACTGATAAAAATTTGTAGGTTTGACCGATTACTAACGAAACGCCTGAATTGTAAAGGAGAATAGTATGTTATTTAAAAAAACGATTCCAGCCTTAATCACCGAGGCCGCAGAGAGTGGCGAAGGCACATTAAAACGGACATTAACGAGCAGTGGATTGGTAGCATTGGGTGTCGGCGCCATTATCGGTGCGGGCCTTTTTTCACTTACCGGTATAGCTGCTGCCGAAAATGCAGGACCTGCCGTAACGATCTCATTCATCATTGCTGCTACAGGCTGCGCATTTGCAGGACTATGCTATGCGGAGTTCGCGGCCATGATCCCGGTAGCCGGAAGCGCGTATACGTATTCTTATGCAACCATGGGCGAATTTGTGGCTTGGATTATCGGATGGGACCTGGTGCTTGAATACGCATTGGGTGCTGCAACCGTGGCATCAAGTTGGTCGCAATATTTTGAGCAGTTTTTGCTCGAATTCGGTATACACATCCCTCACAGTTTTCTCCACGGGCCGTGGGAAGGAGGCATTGTCAATATCCCCGCCATTGTTATCGTTTGTCTACTATCGTTGCTCCTCATGCGAGGAACGCATGAGTCGTCTTTGGTCAATAACATTTTGGTCGTTGTCAAGGTAAGCGTCGTATTGATTTTTATTGCGTTGGGCTGGAGTTTTATCAATCCGGCAAACCATGTGCCCTTCATTCCTGCAAACGAAGGTGAGCAAATGTTGAGGTCTGGTGAATTAGGCTTCTTTGATTTTTTTAAGAGTGATTACTTCGGTCAATTCGGTATCAGCGGCATTATGCGGGGTGCGGGTGTGGTCTTTTTCGCGTTCATCGGGTTCGATGCGGTGAGTACGGCGGCGCAAGAGGCCAAGAATCCACAAAAAGGTATGCCTATCGGAATCATCGGTTCGTTGGTTGTGTGTACACTACTGTATGTATTGTTCTCATTTGTGATGACAGGACTAGAAAATTACCAGTTATTTGCCGGTGATGCAAAGCCCGTAGCTACTGCATTTGCGAAAACGGGATATACGTTCTTAAATACGGCGTTGATTGTAGCCATCCTTACGGGATATACTTCCGTGATGCTGGTGATGCTGCTTGGTCAAAGCCGGGTATTTTACACCATGAGTAAAGATGGCCTATTACCCCGATTTTTTTCGGATTTATCAAAAAGGCAAACACCATGGAAAACCAATCTGGTATTTATGATCTTTGTCAGTATTTTTGCCGGTTTTGTGCCTGTTGCAGACCTCGGACACATGGTAAGCATCGGCACCTTGTTTGCCTTCACACTGGTATGTATCGGCGTCATGGTACTCCGCAAAACGAATCCCGACACACCGCGGCCTTTCCGTACACCGCTGGTGCCGCTAATACCGATATTAGGTATCGTGGTATGTATCGCGATGATGGCATCCCTCCCCATCGAAAGCTGGGAACGGTTGGCCATTTGGATGCTTATCGGAATTGTCTTCTATTTCATATACGGCAAACGCCATAGTAAAATACGTGCTGCGGTGGAAGCCGGGAAGCCACAAGGCCCTACGGTTTAGCGTATCAAGAAACTTGATTTTCAAACTGCCTTCCACGTGTGTGCAAGGCAGTTTTTTATTAATAGGATTTGTTATACTAAAAACCGACGACAATAGCCGTTTCAAGGGCCTGCTGAATACCCTCAGGAAGCTCAGCAAACAGGTCGTAGCCGGTCCGCTCTTCAATGTCGTCAACGCTTACCCGGTATGTTTTCCAGTCCCGATCGATGACATTCGTGTTCGGCATGTCTACGGCAATTACCGATGTGCGGCCTGTCACGCGGTCAAAGTCGTCATCACCGTTAGGCAACAGCAAAGCCACTTTCCAAATGTGGGATGGCACCGTAACCTTGCCTCCGGCCAGTGCGTTCGCGCTGCCATGGTTACCCACCCCACCAATACCATAAGAACCCATGATGATGTATGCCTCGTATCCGTTGCGTACTTGTTCTCTAATGTGGCTTTCTAGATCTGCCCAAGGCCCGCTGTTGTTTTCCGGGGCCTGCGGAATCATATTGGTCATCAAAAAAGTAGCTGCATTGGCCGCGAACGAGCTTGTCCGATCGGCTGACGGGCAGTTGTGTCCCCGGTCGAAACCCGACCCAGTGTAACTTGCGTGCGAAACGGCATGCCAACGCTCCGGTATGCCAATATACGCGGCAAAATTATTCTGGCGGCTTACGGCTTCCGAAATGTCGGCCGTATCTAGATGCCAGCTTACCCAGTTAGGTGTACCCCGGTCGCGATTATAGGATAATACAAAGTAATGGTGATCAATCAGATAATTTGAATAATTCATCACATCAGGTGTGGCTCCAGATGGATTACCGAACAGCAAGTTGCTATCATCTCCAAAAGCGGCTGGCGCATCATCACCACGGTCGACACCGCGCGGTGGAAACGGTTCCGGGGCTGCTCCAATTGGTCCTTCGCCCGGCTCACCCGGCACAATGCCGGCCTCACCGCTGCCTTTAAACACGATGTCGTCTAAATTCAGGCGGCCCCCACCGGTCTTTTTAACTTGAAGCCGTACTTTTCCGGTGCCTATAATCGCGAACGAATCCAATTTCAGCGTATGTGAAACCGTGGTCATCTCCTCACCTACCGGTTGGAAGCCCTGCTCGTCTGATGCGATATACAAACGCCATGTTGCGGGGGCATCGTTGCCAAAAAGTCCATGTTTGATGTAAACCATGTCTAAGTTGGATACCTCAAACGTTGTACTAATGCTTCCAACATCGCGGATGCGCACGGCACGCTCACCAACTTTTGCATCAGCTTGGTATGCCCCACCCCAAATGAGGGCATCGTCGAATTCCCATATGCCGGTACGCAGCTGGAAATTAGTCGCGGCGTAAGCGTCTTTCCGAGCGCCTTCAAAGTCTTCGGTAATTCGGTAAGTTCGTTGTTCCGGTCTTGGGTCCTTGCGCTTAACACCGCAACTCAGTGCTAAAAGCAAACAAATGGCAAGCATGGCTGGTTTCATACCCCAAACTTAGGCATACGCCAGGTCTCCTGCAAATCCTGTGGGACACCGGACGGGTAAAATCAATATAGTCACCGGTTTGTTGATAAAAAATGTGTTAGATAATAGTATATTAACATCAGCTTCACACACAAAAAGTTACCTTTGCAGCGTAAAATTATCATTCATCCCATGAATGCACTATTTTTCACGGCACACGACACACAGTCCTTTTTCAAAAAAGGCGGAAACCCGGCTTTGTTTACATTCACCTTCAATATTAATTCTTGTACGTATGAGCGCAAAAACTACTAAATGTTTCGCACTGGTTGCTATGCTACTCCTGTGTAGCAACTATTCATGGGCACAACGCGTGCTCACGGGAAAAGTTACCGATCGCGAAGGTCCCGTAGCCGGGGCAACCGTGTTGGTTAAAGGCACTTCCAGTGCAACAGCAACCGACGGTGACGGCAACTTCAATCTATCTACCGACCTGCAATCCGGCGAGATCGTTATACGTATTCTCGGTTTCTACAGCAAATCGATACCCTTTTCGTCACAAACGAACTTGGGTACCATCACCCTCACCACATCAGACTCACAGTCGCTTGACGAAGTTGTAGTGATTGGTCGTGGCATCATCGACATTGCGGAAGACCGAGAAACACCTATTGCGGTATCTACCGTTTCCCGCGCCGAAATACTTGAAAAGGGCGTTGGTAACGTAGAGTTTCCCGAAATCATGAAAAATATCCCCTCGGTATTCATCACCAACCAAGCCGGAGGGTTCGGCGACAGCCAGAATTTCCTCCGCGGCTTCGACCAGTCGAACACCGCCTATCTGTTGAACGGTCAGCCTATCAATGGCATGGAAGACGGCAACATGTATTGGTCAAACTGGAGCTCAATTGCCGACATCGCCAATGCGGTGCAGGTACAACGGGGTCTGGGCTCATCCAAATTGGCCATCTCGTCTGTAGGCGGCACGGTAAATATCGTTACGAAAGCAACGGATATGCAGGAGGGCGGTTCAATACGTTTCTTAACCGGTAATTATGGCTACGCTAAAGGTACCGTGGCATATAATACGGGGCTCCGTGGAAAATGGGGATTTTCATTTATGCTTGACTATTGGCGCGGGGACGGGAAATATGCCAAAGGTACAGCTGGCGAAGGACAAAGCTATTTTTTCTCCGTGGGGTATAAGCCCGATGAACGTCATAATTTCAACTTCATGGTGTTCGGAGCACCACAATGGCACGACCAGAATTATTCAAAAGCGCTGGAGACCCGCTACAACACAAACGGCACCATCAACACGCCGGGCTACGACATTACCGGTATCAAGGGGAATTCCAATTACGGGTACCTGAATGGCGAAGGATTGGCCGTCCGAAAAAACTATTACCACAAACCGGTCGCCAACTTCAACTGGGACTTTGAAATTAATGAGAAATCATCATTATCTACGGTACTTTATGCTTCTTTGGGCCGTGGCGGCGGCGTAGGTCCTCTTGGCAATGGCCTGGGTTTCATCGATCAGCAATATGGCGGTGGCTACCTACCTAACGGCTCAATTAACTGGCAGGGCGTGGTTGACTACAACGCTACCATCGATAACGGTATCGGCGCCGACCGTACTGGGTCAATGCTGCGTGCTTCAGCCAACAACCATGCCTGGTACGGTTTGGTAACGAATTACAATTTCGACACCCAACGTTATTTCACTTTTAATGTGGGTGCGGACATACGCTTCTATCGCGGCGACCACTTCCAGCAACTGGTGGACAAGCTGGGACTGGAGGCATGGAATGCGCCAAACGAAAATCGTGGTGGTGGCGATTATCTCGTAACCAAAACATTTAAAGCCAGTCCATGGACTGCCCTGTTCAATCCTGCCGGAGAGGAATATCGGGTCGGCTACGATAACTCCGAACAAATCAACTACCAAGGCGTGTTTGGGCAAGCCGAATTTAGCAATGGGATTATTTCGGCTTTTGTCCAAGGTGCAATTTCAAATCAGTCGTACCAGAAATTTGACCGGTGGAATTATGCAGGCGGACAAGCTGAATCACCTGTTGAAAATAAATTGGGCTACAACGCGAAAGCCGGATTGTCATTCAATTTTGAAGAAAACCATACCCTCTTCGCAAATGCTGGTTTCTATTCCCGCCAACCGTTCCTCGATAATGTATTCGTCCAAAACACCGTAGACTTCACCGACCCTGTAGTAGACAATGAGGAAATTCTGGGACTTGAAGCCGGTTACCGCTTCACCTCCTCCAACTTTACCGTCAACCTAAACGGATACTATACCTCATGGGCAAATCGCTTCTTATTGCAAAGCGGACGGTATGGCGACGAAAATACCGAAGGTGCTTACCTGATTACCGGCATCACCCAATTGCATAAAGGTTTGGAACTCGACTTCCAGACCCATATCACACCGGAATGGATGTTACGTGGATATGCGTCGGTAGGCGACTGGCAATACGATGGTGAGACACCGTTCCGTTTCCGCGAAGAAGTGAATTCAGAAATCATCGGTACCGGTAATTTGGATTTGTCGGGCGTTAAAGTAGGTAACGCGCCGCAAACATCATTTGGCTTAGGCACTAAATACAATATTCTCTCCGATCTATCGGTCGATGTAGACTTCAACTTCTATGATAACCTGTACGGGCAGGTCGATCCTGAAGATGTGGTTGGAGCTGTGCTAGCGGGTGAAGTTTATGCAACTGAAAAACTAGATGGCTTCGGCATAGTGGATGCCGGCCTCTCGTATACCTTCCGGTTGAACGCACAACGGCTGAAATTCCGGGGCAATGTTTATAACATATTCAACAAGGAGTATTTCGGCCGTAAGGATGGATTTGGCTACTTCTACGGTTTGGGTACTACTTGGAACGCTGCGCTTACATACAGCTTCTAGAAAAAAACGAACAATACAGAATGAGCGAGGCCGTCTTACCCGAGTGGGAAGACGGCCTTTTTATGCGTTATAATAAAACTCCTCCACATAGGTGAGTTCCATCATGGTATTATTAAATTGTTGCAGGTACTTGCGGTCCGCTAACAGTTCAAAAACCACCGACAATTTTCCCTCGCGTTTGGACACCGTCTTACGGGTATATTTGATTCGATGCTTGTCCATCACGTCTTTTAGCTTTTCCAGGTTGTTGATATCCATATCACCAAACCCCACATAAATCGTGCGTGTAAGGAACAGCCGTTCCATCGCATTCTCTACCTTATTGAACACGGAAAGGATAACAACGGTAACCACGGAAAGCGAGAGCGCCAAGCTATGGTAGCCCATTCCAGCCGCCATCCCGATACCGGCCACCACCCAGATGACAGCAGCGGTAGTGAGTCCCATTACCGAAAACTTATCCTTGAAAATAACCCCCGCGCCGATAAAACCGATACCGGTAATGATATTCGCCGCTATCCGGTCATCGCTACCGGCACCAAAACGAGAGGCAATCGTAAATGCGGTCGCTCCAAGACAAATCAACACGATCGTTCGAAAGCCTGCCGACTTATTTTTATACTCACGCTCAAGCCCTACCAGACTACCCGCCAACAGGGAAACACCGATGGCTGCCAAATCGTTATTTTCGGGTAAAATTTCCATTTTATCGCGGTTGTGCTTTTTGTTATCAAAATCAATTAATCCAAATAGGCATACGTAATCCCTTCACCGCCACGATCGGGGTGTTCGTCTTCCATACGTGTTACTTCACCATATTTACGCAGATACTCACGGATAAACTTACGTAAAATCCCGTCACCTTTTCCATGAACAATTTTCAAGCTCGGAAACCCCATCATTAGTGCCTTGTCTAGGTATTTCTCAATTTCGGCAAGGGCAGCCTCGGTACGCAAACCTCGCACATCCACTTCCGGACCGAAGCTCGCCGTGCTGTCGGCTAGCTGCGTTTGGTGCGAGCGGCCACCACTCACTTTTGACTTTTTCCTATCGATAAGGACCACGTTACTCCGTTTTTGAACAGTCCGGAGTTCTCCCATGGCCAATACCAGGTTGTTCTTAGCCGTGCTTATCACTTCGGCCTCACTGCCGGTACCTAGTATTTTTACCCAATCGCCCACTTGTATAGCAACCGTTTCCGAAGTTTTTTGTTTCGCGGGTGCCGCTTTCTCTTTCGCTGGCTTGTGTTTATCCAATTCCCGATCAAGCTGATTACGGAGCGCCTTGGTTCTTGCCTTATCAGCCTGGCTTTCCCGAATACCAGCGATGGTGTTTTCGACCACCTTATTTGCATTGCTGATAATCGTCCTGGCCTCTTCGCGGGCTTTGCTGATGATGCTCTTCTTATTTTCTGCTAGGTAAGTCTGCAGGGTATCGTTTTCGGCCTTCAGTCGCGCAAGCTGCTTCTCTTTCTGGATCAGGGATATTTTTGCATCGTGTACTTCTTTTTTGTCGCGTTCCAAATCGACCAATAAAGTGTCTACCCGTTTCTGCTGTGCACCGATCTTTTGCCTAGCTGCGTACAGGATGTCCTTGCCCAAGCCGATCTTTTCGGCAATCTCAAATGCGTACGAACTACCCGGCTTACCCGTTTGCAAGATATACAACGGACGCATGGCCGCGTTGTCAAACAGCATTGAAGCGTTTTCGACACCATCAGTATTGCTCGCGAAAACCTTCAAATTGGAATAATGGGTGGTTACCACGCCTCGTACCTGCTTTTTGTTAAGGACTTCCAATACGGCTTCGGCAATCGGGCCACCAAAAAGTGGATCGGTGCCGGTGCCGAATTCGTCAATGAGCACCAGGGTTTTGGCATCGGCGTGATCCGAAAAATGCTTCATTTTCGTGAGGTGCGCGCTGTAGGTACTGAGATCACTCTCAATGGACTGGTCATCGCCGATATCCGCGAATACCTGCCGGAATACACCAATGCGCGACGTTGGGTCGGCCGGAATAAGCAAGCCTGCTTGAACCATCAGTTGCAGAAGCCCAATGGTCTTCATGCATACCGATTTGCCCCCCGCATTCGGCCCCGAAACCACCACAATACGTTGATCTTTGTCGATCGTGACATTCAATGGAACAACCGTTTGCTGCGTACTCCTGAAATTGAGCAACAGCAACGGGTGTCGTGCTTCAATGAGCGATATGGATGCGTCAGCAACTAATTCTGGCATATGGGCGTCGATATCGATTGCAAAAAGGGCCTTTGCCCGCACGAAATCGACCTTACCGAGAAGCCTGTGATAGTCAACCAACAACGGTACATGTGGCCGGAGTTCGTCGGTGAGTGCCGTAAGGATGCGAACAATCTCTCGCCGCATATCAAACTCCAGGTCGCGCACCTTATTATTTAGGTGAAACACCTCTTCGGGCTCAATATAAGCTGTTTGTCCCGTGGCCGATTCGTCATGTATCCAACCCTTCACCTTGCGTTTGTTTTCGGCCAGCACGGGAATACACAACCGGCCATCGCGCACAGTCAGGTTGCCATCAGCTGTCCACCCCTGCTGTTGGGCTGTCCGGAATACCTGGTCGATCCGCTTTCGGGCTTCCTGTTCTGCTTTGGCGATATTGGCTAAAATATCAGCCAGCACCGGCGACGCATTAGGTTTTACCTTTCCCTTGGCATCAATCACTCGTTCGATGGCAACCAGGATATCCTTTTCTATCGGCAGGTTTTCAAATAACACCTCCAGATTGGGGTACTGGCCATTCCGTTCGTTAAAATACCGGATAATCGCAAATACGGTACGCAGCGAAAGCATCAGCTGAAAAAAATCCTCCTCACCGAGGAAAGCACCCTCTACCCGGGCTTTTTCTGCCAGCGGCCGTATTGGGTAAAGATGGTCCACCGGTAACGGGGCATCGTTCGTCAACACGTCTTTGAATTCAACCGTTTGCCGAAGGAACAGGTTAATCTGGTCAAAGCGCGTCTGCGGTTGGATCCGGTCTACAAGGTCCTTTCCCACATCACTGAGGCATTTAGCAGCAATCAACGCCCTTATATCGGTAAAGCCTAGCTTCTCTATGGCGTTCTCGGGAAAAGTCATCGTGAATTGATTTTCTTAATGGGCTTCAGTACCGGTTCCGGATGCGCTTCCGCTTTTGGTGGTACCACAGGTGGGGCCGTAGGCTTCGCGCGCAATGTGCCAGGCTGTTCCCGTGCGCCGTCGCTTAGTCTAATTGCTTCCATCATACGTTCCCGCAACAACGTATAGGTTACCGGTATCGGCTGGCTATACAGGAGGGTGTCGGGGCCGTTGAGATACAGGAGGTAACGTTTGCGTTTAAAATCCAACGAGTCGCGATTCACCTTCAGTAAGCTATCCGTGTGCCGCGCACTTACGATGGAGTCGGCCCTGCGCTGTGCACTGTACTTTTCGTCGATGGCTTTCTGCTCAGCCGTATTATACGCCTCTAGTCGCTTTTCGATATCGAGGTACATTCTCTTCATCATGGCCGGCCGCGTGGCGTAAAAGTCAATACTCCGTTCAAATGTGACGGAATCAATTCCGTATCGATTGAAAATTGCGTCGTAATAGGCATCCCGGTACAGCCGGGCAGAATCGATCATCATGGACGCTAATTGGCCATCGGCCAAGTGCATATCCAACAGCATAGCACCCATCTGTCGCTGTGGCACGATACCTTCAGGCACCTTTCGCCCACAAGCATAACTAAAAATCAAAATCGTTAATATGATGGTTATTAGCCGCATGTATTTACATTACCACATCTATCGCTACACCTTTATCGCCTATCCGCCAATTCCCATATCCTACGCTTGATGGATACCCGCAGGTTTCGTAGTTTTGTGCAAACTTAGACAAATTGCTATTTAAATGCAATTTGTCGATCTCTCATCTGCCACTGAGAGAAAGTTGGGAAAGATGAAACTTAGACAAATTGCTATTTAATTGCAAAATATCAGTTTCTTATCTGCCTTTAAAAGAAAAGTATGACAGATGAAACTTACGGAAATAGCTCCCTATTTATGGATATAGCCAGTCAAATCAAAACCACTAACGACGAATTAAACCGTCTAAACGTTACCTTGGTTGCCGTATCAAAAACCAAACCACTGGAAGTGATTCAGGAAGCGTACGATGCCGGTCAACGGATTTTTGGGGAGAACATCGTCCAGGAACTGGTGGGCAAATACGAGGCCCTGCCCAAAGATATCCAATGGCACCTCATCGGCCACCTACAGCGCAACAAGGTGAAATACATCGCACCGTTCATTACGCTTATCCATTCGGTAGACAGCTTAAAACTACTGGAAGAAATAGACAAGCAAGCGAAAAAAAATGACCGTATCGTTGACTGTCTACTACAAATCCACATCGCCGAGGAGGAAACCAAATTCGGGCTCGACCATGTGGAATTGATAGCGCTATTGCGGTCTGAAGAATTTACCGAGATGAAGCACATTCGTATCCGCGGATTAATGGGTATCGCCACCAACACCCCTAATGAACGGGAAGTGAAGGCGGAATTCGGCGAATTGAAATCATTATTCGATGGCGTCAAAGTTAGTTTTTTTAGGCATACCGATTATTTCGACATCCTCTCCATGGGCATGTCGGCAGACTACAAGATTGCCATTGAGCAGGGTTGCACGATGGTGCGGTTGGGCAGTACGCTTTTCGGAAACCGATAAAACGGGCAGCTGAGGCTAAAGATGTAACAACAACAAAGACAATGAATCCCACCATACGCAAAGCCACCGCAACGGACTGTAAGCAGCTATTGGAGCTGGTTAGAGAACTGGCGAGGTATGAACGTGCTCCTGATGAAGTGACCGTCAGCCTGGACGAATTCATCGATGCCGGCTTTGGCGACCATCCCGTTTGGGAAGCGTTTGTAGCCGAGGTAGATGGCCACATTGTCGGCATGTCACTCTTTTATATCCGGTACTCCACATGGAAAGGCCGGCGCCTCTATCTTGAAGATATTATCGTTACCGAGCACATGCGCGGCAAAGGTGTGGGCAGGCTGCTTTTTGACGAAACCTGGAAAGAATGCCAATCCAAGGGCTATAGCGGGATGGTTTGGCAAGTATTGGAATGGAATGAGCCCGCTATCCAATTCTATGAAAAATATGGAGCGACTTTTGACGGTGAATGGGTAAATGTAGCCATCGCCAGTTCAGAAGCGATAAGTAAATAAAAAGAGTAAGCAATGGAGATAACGAGGGTAACCGCATATTGTATTTCTTTTGGCTTGGCGCTGGCAGCGTGCCAACCGAATACGGGCAAACAACAAGAAACCGCGCGGAACACGGCAACCGATACGTTGGTTTACACGTACAAAGATTATATCAAATACAGCGAAAACCTGATCAAGACAAGTGAGACCACCGATACGGCCTTTTTTTCCGCATCATATCCCGTATTTGACGACTCGACAGCCAACCGGTTTGTCCAAACGGCCTTATTGGGCGATGATAGCACCACGGTGGAAGAGGCAGCAAGTACATTTATCGGTGAGTTTGATCGCTTCTATGCTTCCGACTCGTATCCGCGGATATGGACTTCTGAATCGCACGCTAAGGTGTACAGCATTACGCCCACATATTTGGGGCTGGCTATCCACGCATCGTCCTATACAGGGGGCGCCCACGGCAACTATGCAACCATCTTCAAGCACTACGATTTGCAGGCCAACGAATGGCTTACGCTAAACGACATGGTGATCCCGTCCTTCCAGAATGAATTGGCCGCTGTGGCCGAGCGCTATTTCCGCCAGCAGGAAAATCTGGGAGTCGACCAGTCGCTAGAAGATGCCTATTTTTTCGACGGTGGCCAGTTCAGCCTGCCGGATAATTTCGCAATCGAGCCTGACAGCATGCTATTCCTTTACAATATCTACGAGATAAAACCTTACGTAAACGGACAGACCGAACTCCGCATTCCGCATACCGACATTGAGCGGTTATTGTCAGACCGGGCGAAAAGGATTATTGCCGAACTAAACACACAAGTTAAACCTTAATGCAAGTATTCAAATTTGGCGGTGCATCCGTCAAGGACGCTGAAGGCGTATTAAACCTGGGTCGTATTGTCGGGGCACATCGCGACAGTATGCTGCTGATCGTGGTTTCGGCCATGGGCAAAACCACCAATCTCCTGGAACAGTTGGTTCAACACCATGTTAACGGCACCGATTCCGCGGCCGACCTCCTCGAAGAGACCAAAAGGTATCACTTAGCCATTGCACAGCAGCTCTTTCCAGACCATGACCATCCAGTGCACAACGAGGTTGCCAACCGATTTGTTGAAATCGAGTGGATATTGGATGAACCGCCCATGGACCCATACGACTACCTATACGACCAGATTGTCGCTGTAGGTGAACTCGTTTCTACGACCATTGTAAGCCACTACCTGAATGCAATCGGATTGAATAGCCGCTGGATAGATGCCCGTGATTATATCCTTACCGACAATACACACCGCGAGGGCCGCGTAGATTGGAAAGTTACGGCTGCACGCATACAGGAGCGATTGCCCGGATTACTCGAAAGCCAATTCTTGGTAACACAGGGCTTCATCGGTTCCACCTCAGAAAATTTCACCACCACATTGGGCCGCGAGGGATCGGACTATTCCGCGGCTATTTTCGCTGCGTGCCTGGGTGCCGAAAGCCTCACCATCTGGAAAGATGTACCGGGAGTGCTAAACGCTGACCCGAAATGGTTCGACCAAACGGAGCTTATTCCCGAATTATCATATTTAGACGCCATTGAACTCACGTATTACGGTGCAACGGTTATCCATCCGAAAACAATCAAGCCGTTGCAGAATCAGAACATCCCCCTTTTCGTGAAATCATTTATCGATATTGAGAATGGTGGCACGCAGATCAAAAGCACCAATGAATCGCTTCCCGTACCTTCGTTCATTTTCAAGGTAAATCAGGTACTGGTGTCCATCCTGCCTAAAGATTTCTCCTTTATCGTTGAAGACAACCTCAGCGATATCTTCAGCCGTTTCCATGCACATAAAATCAAAGTGAACATGATGCACAACAGTGCCGTCAACTTTTCGGTGAGCATCGACGATACGGGCAGTAATGTATCCGCTTTGCTTCACGACCTGCAAGGACGCTACGATGTACAGTTCCAAAACGGATTGGAATTGATTACCATCCGCTACTATAACCAGCAAACCATCGACCGCGTACTGATCGAAAAGGAAATCATCATGGAACTCAAAGACAGTTATACATGTCAGCTTTTGGTACGTAAACTATAATCATAAACCCTTACCTTTGCATACATGACAATTCGAGTAAATCTCTTTTCAAAGCTTGTTGCCGCCGCCATTTCCGTTACTGCGGCGTGTAGTAACAGTGGAACAACAACACATTCAGCCGACCAAGTGCCTCCGGTCGCTGCATCTGAACAGGCGCATACCGCTGCCCCCGCCAGCCAACCACCACAGCCCGCCACCGCTGCTGAACCGGCATCGTCCATACCCGACTTTACATTCTATATCCTGAAAAGTGGCATCCGCTTCACGAAAGAAGACTTGGCCAAAACGGGAAATATCGTTTTCATTTTATTTGATCCCACATGCAGCCATTGCCAACATGAGGCCAGTGACATCGGCAAACATTATAGCGAGGTAAAAAATGCCAACTTTTACTTTGTATCTATGAACGATCCAGCCTTGATGGCGTCGTTCCTCGATACCTGGGCACAACCATTGGTAGGCAAAGAAAACGTGGAAGTGCTCTATGATCGAGGCGCAGACTTTATCAACAAGTTCCACCTTCCATCGCAATATCCCGCTACGTACGTTTACGGTACCGACGGTGAATTGAAAACATACTGGAATGGCGAACGCCCTGTCAACGATATTATCGCTGCCATCAATAAATAGTACCTCTTCGGCTATGCGATTTTCGCATGCTACGTTTTCGAATTGTGCTTCGTCGGAGGTTGCTCGCTGAACTTCCGCTTCAATGCCGGATTCGCCATTTTTTCACCTTTTTGAACATGTCCTTGGCTGGCTTTTCGGGTAACCGCCCGCTCCTGCTGTTTGACGTCACGGGTTGAATCTTTGGGCTCGAATTTTTCTTCTTTTTCCATACTATCAAAACCCGGAGACCACTAATTTGTTTCCTCGCACACGAACGAAATATGTAACTTTGTTTGCAACAAGACCGTAATAATACAATTGAACATGCTTAACGTCGCCATTAATGGATTTGGCCGTATTGGCCGCAATACCTTGAGAAACATTCTGCTTCGCAAGCTGGATGGAATTACCATCGCCGCGATCAATGACCTTACAGATACACCCACACTGGCCCACCTTTTTAAATACGACTCAGTACACGGTCCTTATCCGGGGGAAGTAGGCATCGACAACGATCGGCTGGTCGTCGGCGGGCATCCCCCCATCCCTATCGTACGTGAACAAGATCCGGTCAAATTGCCGTGGGCATCCCTAGACATCGACGTCGTCATCGAGTCAACTGGGAAATTCACGGCAAAACACCAGGCGGTTCAACATCTTGAAGCCGGCGCCAAGCAGGTCATCATTTCCGCCCCCTCACCAGATAAGGAAATCCCTACTGTCGTACTTGGCATAAACGACGACGACATCGACATACGCACGCCTATACTGTCCAACGCTTCTTGTACCACCAACAATTTGGCGCCTTTGGTAAAGGTATTGGACGACCATTGGGGAATCGTAGACGGTTATATCACCACAGTACACAGCATGACGGGCGACCAAAGCCTGCACGACCGCCCCCACCGGGATTTGCGGCGGGCGCGTGCAGCATCGGCATCAATCATTCCCACTACCACCGGTGCTGCCAAAGCCATCACCAACGTATTTCCGCACCTCGAAGGTAAACTCGGCGGTGCAGGCATCCGCGTGCCCGTGTTAAACGGATCGCTCACCGATTTCACGTGCAATCTGCGGCAACAGCCGACGGTGGCAGAAATCAATGCGGCGTTTAAGGACGCTGCCACGGGCAGCCTAAAGCATGTATTGCAATATACCGAAGACCCCATTGTGTCGGTGGATATTATCAACAGCCCCTATTCATGCGTGTTTGACGCACAACTGACGTCGGTTGTGGGAGGACTGGTTAAGGTTGTTGGTTGGTATGACAACGAATATGGCTACTCCAACCGTTTAGTGGATTTATTGGTCAGATTGGCAGCAAATGGATAGGTCCACTATCAAAAAAGGGAATCCACCGATTGGGGACTCCCTTTTTCACTAACAAAATCGATATCGGTTTTTAAAAACGTTATTTCACTGCATCAACAACGGCTTTGAAAGCCTCCGGATTGTTCATCGCCAAGTCAGCGAGTACCTTGCGGTTCAACCCGATATTTTTGGCGTTCAACTTACCCATCAATTGCGAGTAGGAAACCCCATGCTCGCGGGCACCGGCGTTGATACGTTGTATCCACAACGCCCTAAATTCCCGTTTTTTGGTCTTGCGATCGCGATAAGCGTACAACAACCCCTTTTCTACTGTGTTTTTAGCAACGGTATAAACCTTGCTGCGCGACCCATAATAGCCTTTGGCCATCTTGAGGATCTTCTTACGTCGTCTTCTAGACGCTACTGCGTTAACCGAACGTGGCATAAACTTTACTTTTTTGGTAGCAGGCGCCGTGTTTCGCAACGGTCTTACAACCCAATACCCGGTTAATTAATATGAATAATTACTACTTTTACTAAGACGTAAGACTTACGACTAAAGACATAAGACTTACGACTTATTTCCCAATAACAAGCATACGTTTTACGTTGCCCATATCGGCTTCAGACACTAAACCGGTCTGCGTCAGATTGCGTTTCTGCTTGGTGCTCTTTTTTGTCAGGATGTGACTCTTAAAGGCATGCTTCCGGGCAATCTTACCTGTTCCAGTAAGCTTGAAACGCTTTTTCGCACTGGAATTGGTTTTTACTTTTGGCATGATTACTAATTTTTATATCGACTTGTTAGTATTTACTTTTTAGCTGCCGTCTTCGGCGCTACGGTAAGGAACATCCGTTTGCCTTCCAATTTGGGCAGCAACTCCACTTTGCCATACTCCTCCAGTGCCTGTGCAAAACGCAACAACAGGATTTCACCTTGCTCCTTATAAACGATGGCACGGCCCTTGAAATGGACGTAAGCGCGGACCTTCTCCCCAGACTCCAAAAACTTAATGGCATGCTTGAGTTTAAACTCAAAGTCATGGTCATTGGTGTTGGGGCCAAAGCGGATTTCTTTAATAACCGTTTGCTTAGCATTGGACTTAATCTCCTTCTGCTTCTTCTTCTGCTCGTAAATAAACTTGCTGTAGTCGATGATTCGGCAAACGGGAGGAACCGCTTTTGGCGATATTTCCACCAAATCCAGCTCTAATTCATCAGCAAGCTCCAATGCCTTACGTGTGGGGTATATCCCTTGCTCGATATTGTCGCCTACCAATCGTACCTCGGGTACCCTGATATGTTCATTGATACGGTGCTCCGGTTCCTTCTTTCTAAATGGTGGCCTCGGGCCTCTGAATCCTGGTCTTTTTAATGCCAAATGTTCAACTAATTTAAACGGTTATCTCTTTTATTAACTGCTCACTAAATGCGTCTACGCTCATCGCTCCTAAATCTCCGGCACCGTGTTTCCGCACAGAAACCGTACCATCCGCCTCTTCTTTCTCACCTACGATCAGCATGTAGGGTATTTTCTTCAATTCTGCATCCCTGATTTTGCGTCCGACCTTTTCGTCGCGCAAGTCCAGTAGGCCGCGAATATCGGAATTATTGAGTGATTCTAAAAGTTTTTTCGCATATTCTTCGTATTTCTCCGATACCGGAAGAATGATAAATTGCTCCGGGGACAGCCATAATGGAAACTGGCCGGCACAATGTTCAATCAACACGGCGACAAAGCGTTCCAGCGAACCAAACGGCGCACGGTGTATCATTACCGGGCGGTGCTTCACATTGTCACTACCGGTATACTCCAGCTCGAACCGCTCGGGCAGGTTGTAATCCACCTGGATGGTACCCAACTGCCACTTCCGCCCCAATGCATCCTTCACCATGAAGTCGAGCTTCGGACCATAAAAGGCAGCCTCACCGTATTCCACGATAGTATTCAAGCCCTTTTCGTTGGCTGCTTCGATGATATCCTGCTCGGCACGATCCCAGTTTTCATCCGTTCCGATGTATTTGCCCTTATTGTCGGGATCCCGAAGGGAAATCTGTGCGGTATAATCTTCAAAACCCAGCGCCCCGAAAACATAGAGAACCAAGTCGATAACCTTCTTAAACTCATCCTTTACTTGATCAGGGCGGCAGAACAAGTGGGCATCGTCTTGCGTAAAGCCACGAACACGTGTCAAACCATGCAGCTCACCACTCTGTTCATACCGGTACACGGTACCGAATTCCGCATAACGAATCGGCAGGTCTTTATACGAGCGGGGTTTCGTTTTATAGATCTCGCAATGGTGTGGACAGTTCATAGGCTTCAGCAAGAACTCCTCCCCTTCCTGCGGGGTATGGATGGGCTGGAAAGAATCCGCTCCATACTTCTCGTAGTGCCCCGAAGTTACATATAGATTTTTATGGCCGATATGTGGGGTCACCACCGGCTCGTATCCAGCTTTAACCTGCGCCCGTTGCAGGAAATCAATCAACTTCTGCCGCAAGCGCGCGCCTTTAGGCAACCATAAGGGTAGCCCCAGCCCCACCTTTTCCGAAAAAGCAAATAATTCCAGTTCCCTCCCCAACTTGCGATGGTCTCTTTTCTTCGCTTCCTCGATCATGTGCAGGTAGTCCGCCAGCTCACCTGCCTTGGGAAAGGTTACACCGTATATACGGGTGAGCTGTTTGCGGCTTTCATCACCACGCCAATAAGCTCCCGCTACATTGGTGAGCTTCACCGCTTTTATAAAGCCCGTATTCGGAATGTGCGGGCCGCGGCACAGGTCAGTAAAATTGCCCTGTGTATAGAACGTGATGCTACCGTCGGGCAGGTCCTTGATGAGGTCCAGTTTATATTCGTCGCCTTTATCCGTGAAATATGCTACGGCCTCGGCTTTACTGACGGGTTTGCGTACGTAGGGAGCCTTCGTACGGGCCAGTTCTACGATCTTATCTTCAATTTGCTTGAAATCATCGGACGAGAATTCGCGATCACCAAAATCAACATCGTAATAAAAACCCGTTTCGATGGCTGGGCCAATGCCAAATTTGATGCCGGGATACAATGCTTCCAGCGCCTCAGCCATCAAGTGGGCCGACGAGTGCCAGAACGTGGATTTGCCTTCCTTGTCGTTCCAAGTGAGTAGGCGCACCATAGCATCGTCTTCAATAGGGCGCGACGCATCCCAAACCTCGCCGTTTACTTCGGCAGCCAGTACATTGCGGGCCAGGCCGGCTGAAATGGATTCGGCGATTTCCATTGCTGACGTCCCATGCGCATATTGCCGCACGGAGCCGTCCGGTAGGGTAATGTTCATCATTTACAAGTATGATTTTACGTTAATTAAAAAATCCAATAAACCACAATACAAATGTGATTGCCAGTTCGGGTGCAAAGGTAAGAAAGAAATCTAGAATATCATCCCAAACCTTACGGTCATCCGGTTGAGGGTATATGCTGCGGTCTGGAAGGAGCCGGGCCCCCACACGGTGTCAGCCGTATGTTTGGCTACGGCCTGTCTTTTATAACCGATGTTGATCAGGTAGCGGTCTTTGTCGCTGACCTTCCAACGTAAGCCGATGGTCGGATTGAACACCGTGCCACCATCGTACCATTCGCCGGATGTCTTTTTTTCAAGCCAGGTAAACCCATATCCCACTTCCACCCCGAGGTAGGGCGATACCCGCTTGCGGGGCAGCGCGGCGCGGCTGCCTACCGCAATCGGTACCACGTGTAGGCCGAAGTACTCGTCGATGCCTGCGGTAAGTCCCATGCTCAATACCCTACCAAACTGTACGCCATGGAAGGTTTGCACCGTGGCGGCCACTGGCGAGAAGAAATTCGCCTCCGACCACATCACACCTATTTCCGTTTCGTTTGTATAGTTAATCGTCTGCCCAAGCAAGGGGCTCCCCACGGCCGCCATACCTACCATAGCGGCCGCAAGCATGTTGCATTTCCATCCCATAGTGCGGCTATTTCGTTCGGATAATGCTAAGCAGGCGAAGCTTGGCCGGATTACTGTAGTCGTATTGGCATACGCCATCCGGACCGGTTACGATCAACGACTTAGGTGCTGGAATGACGTCAATCGCACTTCTGTCTTTGTGGTGTTCAAGCAGGTTTTCGCCGATACGCAGTACATCGGCAACGTTGAAACTTTTCAACCCGAAATCCCCTTCGCAGATATACAAGTTGCTGCCCCGTATACCCAGTCCGTGGGGATTCTCCATGGGGTAAGATTTGAGCAATTTGGGATGATAGAGGTCTTTGATGTCCAGTACGTGCAACGCATTTTCGCCTAAGCGGCACATCGTGCCCGACCGCAGCGTTACAAAGGCGTAGTTGTCATTCACCACCACCGGATCGCAAGCCATGATATGTTGGTATACCGCCATAGGCTCGGGCGCCGACGGTGTACTGGCGTCGTAGATGTGCATACCGGTCATTGAGCCGATAAAAAGCCGCTCTTTGTAAGGAAATATAGTTTCGATACCCCAACCCAACATGATATCCTTAACAAATTGCGGTTTGTCCGCTTGGTGCACGTCAAACAGACGTAGCGAGTGATCGTCTACCGCATACAGGTGCCCCCCCATTAGCGTAAAACGCGCCATGGAACCACCCTGCCCGTAGTTCGGCGCCGAGAAATCGCCCGATCCATTGGCAAATTCAAACCACGGCCCACCCCAGCCCCTGCCGTCTTCGGTGGTGACGGTGGTAATTACGGTATCTTTATAGGTCATGAACTTCGACCGCTCGGCGTTGACGAACATATTCGGAAATACATCTTCTACCCGCTCCACCAGCTTTATATCTTGGATATTGCTGATATCAAAGGCGAGAAGGTCGATGTAGCTATCGGCATACAGAATGTTGCTGTTCACCGCCATATCCACGTTGCCCGGCACACTGATGAAATTGATGTTCTTGGGGTCTGACGGATTGCGGTTGTCGACGATGTGGATACCTTTCTGGGGTTCGTTGATAAACAGGTAATCGTCATACACATAGATTTTTCCGGTTTCGGTGACACCTTTCGGCGGCTTGACACCGACGTCCATACTACGGAACGCATTTACCTCCCAATAAACCGGTACCTGCGTTTTATAAGTAACCGTGTGTTCTACCTGGTCGTTGCAGGAAGCAAAGACCGCCGCAACGGCCAGTAGTACGCCGATCCAACTATTGGATAAACGACGAAGGTCTGATTTTCTTTCCATATCAAGTTAAGTTTTTAGGAACCTAATGGCATTTGTGTTGAGAACGAGCTTCACCTGCGAAACGCTACAACCAAACCCACTATAAATTTTGCTACCTTTGCATTTCCAAAAAGCAACATGGCACACCAGGTTCCCGAAGACGGCACATTACTTCCATTGATGGAGGAGTTTTACACCATCCAAGGTGAGGGTTATCATACGGGCAAAGCAGCTTATTTCATCCGTCTCGGCGGATGCGACGTGGGCTGCCATTGGTGCGATGTAAAGGAAAGCTGGGATGCTGAGCTCCATCCGCTTACCTCGGCAGATGCTATCGTCGAACATGCCAAGCAGCACCCTTCAAAGGCGGTGGTGGTAACAGGTGGTGAACCGTTGCTGTATAACCTCGATTACCTGACCAGCGGTTTGCAGGCTGCCGGCATCCAGACGTTTATCGAAACCTCCGGAGCTTACCCACTCAGTGGTTATTGGGACTGGATTTGTCTCTCACCTAAAAAGTTCAAATCACCCCTGCCCGATGTGATTGCGGCTGCCGGCGAGTTGAAAGTCATCGTGTTCAACAAGAGCGATTTCGCCTGGGCCGAGCAACATGCCGCCCTCGTGTCTCCCAAGTGCAAACTTTACCTGCAACCCGAATGGTCGAAAGCGCAGGAAATGACACCGCTCATTGTTAACTACGTAATGCAAAACCCCAAGTGGGAAATCTCCCTGCAGACGCACAAATACCTGAATATTCCGTGAGTTTCAGGTAAATTAACTAGCCGACAAAAAAATGACACCACCTTGGCTTGTCATGCTCCAAATCCAGTGGACATGACGGTTTTTGGAACATTTTTTGACTGTTTCATCTTAAAATAGTAAATTTGCTTATCACAGTTACAGCAGTAACCCATACTAGAACAAAAACTAAAAGGAAAACAATGATGAAAAAAATTGCTACAATATGTGTTGCTTTGGTTGCTTTCGTTTGCACCACTGCTTTCGCACAACAAAACAGTAAAGCGGAATTCAAATTTGACAAAGAAACCCATGATTTCGGCAAAATCCCACAAGGGAAGCCGGTAACGCATGTATTTACATTTGAAAATGTGGGCACTGAGCCCATCATCATCAGCGAGGTGAAGCCATCGTGCGGTTGCTCTGTAGCCGAATTTACCAAAACACCAGTAAAGCCCGGCGAGAACGGTAAGATATCCGTAACCTACAACGCTGCGGCAAAACAACCCTTTACCAAAAACTTTACCGTACGGTCTAACACGAAAACCCCGGTAAAAACCCTGTATATCAAAGGGGAAGTAACAGACTAATAAACAGTACGTTTTCGTAATAAAAAAGCCGCTGTTAGAAGCGGCTTTTTTATTACGCTGATCTTAAACATTGTTATTGATAGCTCACTTGATGCATCTGTCTAACCGGAGCCCGCTCAACGAGCGTTAGCGGCACCAATTCCTGAAAATAGGCCAAAGGCTGGGCATTTCAGATCAAAGGATAAATTTTAAACGCCCCCCTCTTGTTAAATCAAAAGCTATCCGTAATATTGCAGCCGAAATAGCACCAATATGCCATCAATATCCACCAAGGGCCGCGAGATGCCGGCCTCACCCATCCGCAAACTAACTCCTTATGCCGATCAGGCGAAGGCGCTAGGAAAGCAGGTATATCACTTGAATATCGGGCAACCGGATATCGAAACGCCGCAGGGAATGTTGGATGCTGTACGTAGTATCGATTTCAAGATCTGGGCATATACACCTTCGGAGGGGACAGCGGCTTACCGGGATAAGCTGAGTGGCTATTACAATAAATTAGGCTATAACATTACACCCACCGATATCTTGGTGACCAACGGCGGATCGGAGGCCATTACCATCGCCATGCAGGCGTGTGTAGGCCCAGGCGAGGAAATCATTATCCCGGAGCCTTTTTATGCCAACTACAACGGATTTGCGTGTTCAGCGGGTATCCGGATAACGCCCATCCTCTCTTATATCGACGACGGGTTTGCACTTCCTTCTATCGCGGCGTTTGAAGAGGCCATCACTGAAAAAACCCGCGCCATTGCTATCTGTAGTCCGAACAACCCAACAGGCTACCTTTACTCGAGCGAAGAAATGCAAGCGTTGCGCGATTTATGCATCAAACATGACCTCTTCCTGCTGGCTGATGAGGCGTACCGCGAATTCTGTTACGACGGGCGCGAATTTATATCGCCCATGCATTTAGCGGGCTTGGAACAACATGCAGTGATCTTAGATACCGTAAGTAAACGGTACAGTGCTTGCGGTGCCCGGCTCGGCTGCATAATTACCAAAAACAAAGAACTGTGGCAGGTAGCCCTGAAATTTGCACAGGCTCGCCTCAGCCCGCCGGCGGTGGCCCAAATCGCTGCGACGGCGGCGGTGGACACACCGCAAAGCTATTTTGACAGGGTCAAAGGGGAATATGAAGCAAGAAGAGACACATTGGTTGACGGCCTGAACAACATTGAAGGCGTATATTGTCCCAAGCCCGGCGGTGCTTTCTACGTGTTGGCCCGCCTCCCGGTAGATGATGCGGACCGGTTCTGCCAGTGGATGCTGGAACATTTTGATTACGAAAACCAAACAGTGATGATGGCACCGGCCAGTGGATTTTATAGTGCGGCACATGCAGGGAAAGACCAGGTCAGGTTAGCTTATGTGCTGAATACAGATGATTTGAAAAAATCGTTAGCTTGCATCGAGCGGGGGCTGGCAGTCTATCCGGGCCGGCGTTAATGCTTTGACCGCTAAAGCCGGTCTAACACGAACTGTAGTTGCTCCGCTTCATTAAGCTCGGTATTATCCAAGATAATGGCATCTTCCGAACGCACTAGCGGACTTTCGGCTCGGGTGGTATCGATGTAATCACGGTGTGCAAGGTTCTCAAACACTTCCTCCAATGTGATGTCGTTGCCCTTACCTTTCAATTCGAGGTATCGGCGCTCGGCGCGTACCTTGGGGTCGGCGGTCATGAAAATCTTGAGGTGTGCATCCGGGAAAACAGTCGTACCAATGTCGCGCCCGTCCATCACAATATTTTTATTTTTTCCCATCCGCTGTTGCTGGGCCACCATCGCCTCACGGACAGCCTTGACCGCACTGACCTCACTCACGTAGTCGGAAATATACATCTGCCTGATTTCATCAGACACGTCTTCGCCATTCAGCGAAATACGGGTCCTACCGGGTTCGATGTGGAAATCGATATGGATTTGGCCCAACGCCGCAGCTACTTTTTCAGCTTGCGTAAGGGGAACGGCATGGCGGATGAAATACAGCGTAACCGCCCGGTACATGGCTCCACTATCGATATACAGGTAATGTAGCCGCTCGGCCAGCGCCTTTGCAAGTGTACTTTTCCCACAGGAGGAATAGCCATCAATAGCTATGATCTTATTCGTCGAGGCCATGGAATTAATTTTGTCCACCGATAAGCACACCCGGCTTGTTCAGTACGGGAATTTTGATCAAGTTATCATCAATGATGCTTTCCGGAAGAAAGATGTATTTTTTGTCGTAGATGGTACCGTTAATGTAATAACTGAGCCAATATTCATTGGTAAGTCCAAACACCTGCTCATCGATGGCCTCAATCTTGGCATAGTCATGCGGATCGATATCGCCGATAAAATGCCGTAAAACAGACGTTTTTACCTCCTTTTCATCCTTGACTCCATAGCCTTTTGAACTCACCATCACATTGTTAATCGGTTCGTTTTTTTCATTTATGAGATATACATTCCATGTTTTGCCTGAAGGCGTCTCGCCCTCCAGCACCACGGCAATGGAAATATCCTCGACGATATTCAGGGGTAAATCCTTTTTCATTTAATCCAGCTTTTTCAGCTACCAGTTATTCGCCTTCGGCTGTCGGTATTCTACTTCTTTCCACGAGCTTTCTTCTTTGGCTTTTTCTCGTCTTCCGCAGCCCACTTAACAACATCTTCATACGTAATATTGTCCACGGAAGTCCCTTTGGGAATCTTGACGTTCTGCTTGCCGAAACGTATGAACGGACCCCACCGGCCATTCTCGATGCGCGCATCAGTATTTTCTTCGAAAACTCTGATGATTTTCTCCTTATCTTTCTGCCGTTTATCTTTGATAATCTCAATTGCTGAATCCGTAGTGACATCCAGTGGATCCAGCTCTTTCGGCAGGGAATAAAATGCATTGTTATGCCGTATATATGGGCCAAAACGTCCCACAGCAACCGTCATTTCTTTGCCCTCGAACTCACCCACTTTCTTGGGCAGCTTAAACAGATCAAGCGCTTCTTCAAACGTGATGGTTTCAATCATCTGCCCGGGTCGTAAACTCGCGTACCGGGGCTTTTCCTCGTCGTCCGGCGAACCGATCTGTACCATGGGGCCAAAACGGCCAATACGTACGCTGACCCGCTTTCCGGTACCGGGCTCCTCCCCAAGTTCCCGCTCGTTCGTCGCGCGGTCAGCATGTTTCGTTGTCGTTTCAACCTCTTGATGGAAAGGGCCATAGAAACTGTGCAACATCGCTGTCCATTCCTTCATGCCCTGGGCAATCTCGTCAAATTCTTTCTCCACTTTGGCCGTGAAGTTGAAGTCTACTATCCCGTTAAAATGCTCAACCAAAAAATCATTTACCACCACGCCGATGTCAGTAGGGAATAATTTCGCTTTCTCTGCGCCCGTGGTTTCCGTTTTGGTTTGCGACGATATGGTGCCACCCACCAGCTCCAATACCCGATAATCGCGGGGTTTACCATCGCGGCTCTCTTTGACCACATAGCCCCGGTTTTGGATTGTAGAGATCGTAGGTGCGTATGTCGACGGACGTCCGATTCCCAATTCCTCCAGTTTTTTAACCAAGCTTGCTTCGGTATAGCGGGCTGGCGGACGCGAAAAACGTTCCGTTGCCGACATCCGATTCAGGTGCACCTGCTGCCCCGCCGTTAACGGCGGCAACAGCGCGTTGTCGGTATCGTTATCGAGATTGGGTTCATGTTCATCATCAGTAGACTCAAAGTAGACTTTCAGAAAGCCATCGAACCGCATCACTTCGCCATTGGCTACCAATTCTTCCTGACGGGTGGATACGCCAATTTTCGCCGTCGTTTTCTCGAATTCGGCCTCACTCATCTGCGATGCGATGGCACGCTTCCAGATTAGTTCGTATAACCGACGCTCAGCATTGTCGCCTCCAAGCGTGTGCTGGTCGAAATAGGTCGGTCTGATTGCCTCGTGTGCTTCTTGAGCCCCGGCGGACTTGGTTCGGTACTGGCGGCGCTTGTGATACGTATCGCCATAGGCGGACCGGATCTCTTGTTCGGCACCTTGAAGGGCCGTATCACTAAGATTTACCGAATCGGTACGCATATAGGAGATGTGTCCGGCCTCATAGAGCCGCTGGGCAACGGCCATCGTACGCGCTACGGAAAATCCAAGTTTTCGACTGGCTTCCTGCTGCAATGTAGAGGTGGTGAATGGTGCTGCCGGACTGCGTTTCGAAGGTTTGGTCTCCAGGCTATTGATGACAAAATCTGCTGGAATACAGTCGGCAAGGAAGCGTTCCGCCTCCGCCGCTTCGACAAACCGCTTTGGCAATTCCGCTTTAAATAGTTCCTTCGCGTTACCGGTATGAAAAATAGCGACGATTTTGAATGCTGCCTCAGCCGTGAACCGGTTGATTTCCCGCTCCCGGTCGACAATCAGCCTAACCGCAACGGATTGTACACGCCCGGCTGATAGGGATGGCTTCACTTTCTTCCATAATACTGGTGAAAGCTCAAAACCCACCAAGCGGTCAAGTACCCGCCGCGCTTGCTGTGCATTGACTAGGTTGAAGTCGATTCCCCGCGGGGTTTCTATGGCCCGAAGGATGGCAGGTTTGGTGATTTCGTGAAATACGATACGCTTGGTCTTTTCATCATCCAGACCCAAGGTTTCATAAAGGTGCCAAGAAATGGCCTCTCCCTCGCGGTCCTCGTCAGATGCCAGCCATACGGTATCGGCTGCTTTTGCCAATTTCTTTAACTCGCTCACTACCGCCTTTTTTTCCGCGGGAACCTCATAACGCTGCGTAAAATTATTTGATGTGTCGATTGCGTCGTCCGTTTTTACCAGGTCGCGAATATGTCCGTAGCTCGATTTCACCATGAAATCTTTGCCAAGGTATCCTTCTATTGTTTTTGCTTTCGCCGGTGACTCTACAATCAGTAAATTCTTTGCCATTGATTTTTTTGGATTTCTGCAAACTTAGATAAATTTGTTTTATATGCAATAAATTGGGTTGCATGTAGCGCAAATTCTTCACGCGAATACGCTTCATAAGCGTTATGCAGAGACGCATAACGAAAATAATAAACAGGAATAAATGAGATATATTTCGGGGAAAGCAATCAAAAAAATATGTCCAGAAGGAAAAAGCAGGCAAACACGACAGATGCCATACCGTTGGTCGTCATGAACGCGCGGTCTACTCTACTCAGGTCCGTCGGGCTGACAATCCAGTGCTGGTAAACAAGCAATCCACAGTAAAAAACTACACCAGCAATGTAAAACCAACTCAGTGAAATAACGTACATCGGCAAGATTACAAAAACGGCTGACAATACATGGAACACACTCGAAACGCGCAGCGCAGTGCGTTTACCGAGCCAAACCGGGATGGAATTGAGGCGGTGAGTTCGGTCGAACGATTCGTCTTGCAGTGCATAGATGATATCGAACCCGGCCACCCAAAACAAAACTGCACATGCATAAAATATGGGCACGATATGAAACATACCGGTAACCACCAAATAAGCACCAAGGGGTGCGAGCCCCAGCCCCAACCCCAGTATGAGGTGGCAAAGCGGCGTAAAACGCTTCGTATAGCTGTAGCCCAACACGACGGCCAACGCCACGGGGGATAAATAGAAGCAAATCGGGTTGATAAACCACGTGGCCGTCATGAACAATACAACGTTAACCAAAGTAAAACCCAATGCTTGGCCGGCCGTGATTCGGCCTGCCGGGATGTCGCGCATGGCCGTGCGGGGATTAGCCGCATCGATGTCGCGGTCCAGATAGCGATTAAAAGCCATAGCCGCATTGCGAGCAAACACCATACAGGCCAGCATTAACAACAACTTTAACCAATTGAAATCGGCGGGCGTGGTGTGGATAGCAAGAAAAAAACCGATGACAGCAAAAGGAAGGGCAAAAATACTATGGGCAAAAAGGACAAGTGAAAAGTATTTTTTCATCTGTGTATAATTTGTTTTTTAATCGTGATGAAGCTATCAGATTTATTCATTCCCCTATGTGACTGAATAAATCATGATGGTTTCATACGTACTTTATAAGGTGCGTTCAACGGTCTGGTGCATCAAGCGGTTGAAAATTTGCGTTGATTTCATCGATGGCAGTCAAGATTTCCTCACATCCCGTACGATTCGCTGAAGAAGTAAGGAAATGAGGGGGCGTTTCCTCAAACCATTGGAGCAGCGCGCGGTGGAATCGTTCCACATTTGCGTTAGCCTTGCCGAGCGAGAGTTTGTCGGCCTTGGTAAAAACCAACAGAAATGGGATCCCATTTTCGCCAAGCCAGCGGCAAAACTCCAGATCATTCTTTTGCGGCTCGTGGCGACTATCAATCAGTACAAAAACACATTGCAGGTTTTCGCGCACCGCAAGGTATCGCCGGATGAACTTTTCCCAAGCGACACGGTTGGTTTTAGAGGTTTTGGCAAAACCATAACCCGGCAAATCCACCAAATACCAGGCATCATTTATTAGAAAATGATTGATTAGCTGGGTTTTTCCCGGCGTCTGCGAGGTCTTAGCCAACTGGCGGTTACCCGTAAGTGCGTTGATAAGTGACGACTTGCCCACATTAGAGCGGCCGATAAATGCGTATTCCGGCAGATCCGCCGGTGGTAACTGATCCACACGGGTATTGCTGCACACAAATATCGCTGTTTTTACCACCATGGTGCAAACTTAGGCAAATTCCGCGATTAGTCAATAGTGGAAGTCAGTCAGACATCCGGTCGATTTCATGTATTGACCAATCCCTCAAAATATGTACATTAGCAAATCCTTAATATGCAACAGGAATTTCAATGAGTGGTCACCGAATTGGGCGAAATCGAAATAGCAGTACTCGTCTCATATGCTGTCTATTGGCAGCAGCACTCTCCCTCAGTGGGTGCCTCACCCGGAAAAACGCATTGCCACCCGACAAAACCGTGACGTCCATGCCGCGCAAACATGCAAAGGGATCGATCCTTACGGATGCATCGTCGGCACCAAAAGATGTACGCGCGGGGAAACAGCTGCTCGAAAGCTATGCAAAGGTAATTGGCGTACCTTCCAACGAATTGCAACGCCCGGAGTTATATGGCTTTATCGACAATTGGATGGGAGTACCGCATCGTACGGGTGGAACCGACCAGCGCGGGTTGGACTGTTCGGCTTTTGTGGGCTTAGTGATGCGAACGGTGTATGACAAGGATGTACCGAGGGCATCGAGGGATATGGCTGAACACGTCAAACGGAAGTATGAACGGCAGTTACGGGAGGGCGATCTCGTTTTCTTCTCATTCGGCCGAAGAACCATTGACCATGTGGGTATTTACCTACACAACAACAAATTTGTGCATGTATCTACTAGCAAGGGTGTAATCATCAGCGACCTTCGTGATCCGTGGTATTATAAATATTTCACCAGAGCCGGAACCCTTCAATAAGAAAACTAGGGTCATTCCATTTTGAAAGCTTCGACGCTTTCATTAGTTTAGCCAACGCAAGTAAACATTAACTACGAAATCATGAATAAACTATTAAGCATTACATTGGTCGCTTTAATTGCTACGGCCTGCCAACAGACCCAAAAAAAAGAAGAAGCTGAAGTACCCCAAATTGACCCCAACGCAATTTCGTGCGAAGGCATTGGACCAGTGAAACTAGCTTATTCCCATGCTGCACTCGACAGTGCTATCGGCGCAGACAACCTGGAAAATGGAACGGCAGAGGTGGAAGGTCGAACGGTGCACATTACCAAGGTATTCCCCAACGAGGCAGAAGAAATCACCGTTTATTGGGCGGAAACCAAGGAGCCTTACACCACCATAACCAAAATTGCCATAGCGAATAACTTCGGTCCCTACCAAACCGCCGAGGGCTTACGTGTGGGATCTACATTGAATGAAGTAAAAGAGCTTAATAATTTCATGCCCGTAACAATGACTAACTTTTATAACAGCGTGGACGGGTTTGCGAACATCCTCGGTTTCGGTGGTGGCGATATCGAAACCAACTACCCATGTATTGGCGGTAAGCTGGATATTGTGAAACAACGGGGCGTTGATGTCCGGACATTGGACGAAATAAAACCCGAGAAGGAGTTAAAATCCTCACACAAGCTCTTTAACTCGATTGATGTAGAAGTGGTGGAGTTGACTGTTTCCGCAAAATAATCACTATAATCCCATCACTCGCGCCACATTGTCCTTCAGTTTGGTTACATCTGTTTTCAATCCGCCATAGGTAGACAATACGTTGACTGGCCGTTGCTGGATATGCCGGAAATTGTGCAGCCAGCCCATTTCGACAAACAGGAAAAAGCCACCGATTTTATAGTCAGCGCCCACGCCACCACGTAGCGTGGGCGTTATGTGTACTGACGTCTCAATAGTCACTTTGCTGGCAGCCGCTGAAACGGCTGCCCGTGGCTCTACAACAACGCCGACACCCGGTCCGCCAAAAGCATATATATTAAGCTTATCCAACTGTTTGCGGATGCCCCCAGCTAGGTTTAGGATATAGAAGTTACTGCGGCCGCGATCCAAATCATATGGATAATCGGGGTCGTGCACTTGCTGATTGTAACGAAATGTCAGGAAATCGATAGAAGGATATACAAAATAACACCTATCGGCCAACGAGATATCCAAACCGAGGCTATTGGAAAATTTAGCTTGCAACAAATCGCTGGTTTCGCCCAGCGCAAACCCCCACCCCATCCCGCTAGTTACAAATACTTTACGGTGGTGTATCGAGTCCATTTCTGATTGAGCCATGGCATTGCCGATGAACCAAATAGATAAAAAAAGCAAATATTGTTTCCGCATCGTTTTTAGTTAAACCTGACACTAAAACAGGAGCTGCAGCAAAAGGTTTTCCATGTTCAGAGATACCCCCTACTTTGCGGCCCGTGGTTGAAAAGCAAATCGACAATACTCAAGTCCGCGATGAAGCCATGCTTGGACGCAAACACCTGATGGTACATTTTACAATGGGTTAACGGCGAGTTCCTTTTCGGGTGGAGAAGCTGTCTGAAATCCGTGCCTGACGGATAATCATCACGATAATCCAGCGTATGGCCTACCTCCTTCGCTATCTTGAGCAATCGGAGCACCAAAGCCAGTTGGGCTTCATTGAAGTCAAACAACCACTCAAATCGGCGCTGATAAAACGGGGCAAAATCATCTTCATAATATTCGAAATAAGCTGAACTTCGATAAGCAGTCTGTATGCTTGTCCAATGCAGGCGCTGCCAATCACCCCCATAGCTGATCCGGACCTCTTTCATGGCTGTACGGTTTTTACTACCATGTTGTATCGGTATGATCAGGTCGAGCTTACCGTTGGCAGAATAAATGGATGTGCGGTTCCGATAAGTTTGTTTCGGATAGTGCTCATGCCGTTCAAGTTGTATAGTTCCCGAGGAGCCATTTAGCACACTGAAATAGGAAACCGGAGGCAAATAACAAATGGGTAAAATAAGGGTATCGTCCATGTATCGCAAAAAATAGAAGTTTTGTGCTGTAAACTTAGATAAAGTTGCTTCGAAATACAAACCATGATTTTTGACGCGATTGTCTTTCTTCTGCTTGATACCGATCTGGCAGATTCCGCTTTTAAATAACGTGCAGTAGCTGCGTGGAGGCCGAAAACCTCAGGTTACACAAGCTATTAATCTTATTGCATATAAACGTAACTTTATCTAAGTTTGCGGCTTCGTGCACCATAAATGGCCAACATGCGAAACGTTTCCATCTTGTCCTTCTTTATTTACCTGCTTTCCCTGCTGCCATTCCGGGTGCTCTATGCTTTATCTGATTTGGGTTATGTATTACTATACCACATCATCGGATACCGGAAAGCTGTGGTTTTCAAGAACCTTCGGAATGCATTCCCTGAGAAAAGCGAGGATGAGCGGCGACAGATTGCACGAAGGTTTTACCGCTTTCTCCCCGACCTATTGGTGGAAGCCATTAAGATGCGCAGCATTTCGGCGGACCAAGTGGAAAAACGGATGATGATGTATCAAACTGAGGAATTGGAACGTCATTTTCGGGCGGGCAAAGGTGTCATTGCTGTTACCGCGCATTATGGAAATTGGGAACTGGGTATACACCGTATAAGCTTATTCACTGAGCATCCGGCGCTGATTATTTACAAACCACTGAACAACAAAAGCTTCGACACGGTCTACAACGGCATCAGGAGTCGCTTTGGTGCCATTATGGTGCCCATGAAGCTGACCTTAAGGAAAATTATCGCATACAGGCATCAGCCCCATATCAGCGTATTTGTTGCCGACCAGACCCCCGGACGTAGTGATTCACACTATTTTATCAACTTTCTAAATCAGAAAACCCCCGTGTACACAGGCGTCGAAAAGATTGCAAGGGCAACTGGATTCCCCGTAGTTTTTTGTCATATTGACCGCGTAAAAAGGGGGCACTATTGCTGCAAGTTCACTACATTGGTCGAAGAGCCTGCCACTGTCCCAGTGCATGGGATCACCGATATCCATAATAAATTCACGGAAGACATCATTCGCCGCAAGCCGGAGCTGTGGTTATGGTCGCACCGCCGTTGGAAAACCAAAGCCACATGATGAACCATTACCCGAAAGTAGCCGTAGTCATTTTGAACTGGAACGGTAGGTTTTTCCTCGAAAAATTCCTACCATCGGTGTATAATAGTGACTATCCAAACATCGAATTTGTTATCGGCGATAACGGTTCTACCGACGACTCGGTTGAATTCGTACGCACCGTCTACCCTGCTATCCGTGTTGTACAAAACGACCGTAACCTCGGATTCGCCGGCGGGTACAACGAAGTGTTGAAGGCCGTGGAAGCTGACTACTTCGTATTGCTTAACTCAGATGTGGAGGTGCCGCCCGATTGGATAGCGCCGGTAATCGAATTGCTGGAAAACAATCCCGACATGGCCGTAGCCCAACCGAAAATTTGTTCAAACTACCAACGTGATTACTTTGAATATGCCGGCGCAGCGGGCGGATTCATCGATAGTTACGGCTTTCCTTTTTGCCGGGGCCGTATGTTGCACGTCTTGGAAAAAGACCGTGGTCAATATGACGAGCCTTCCGATATTTTCTGGGCCAGCGGCGCCGCATTTTTCATAAAAAAACGGCATTGGGAACTGTCTGGTGGATTCGACGCAGACTTCTTTGCACACATGGAGGAAGTAGACCTTTGCTGGCGCTTACAACGGGCCGGTTACCGCATTGGGTACTGCCCCCAATCAGTGGTTTACCATGTGGGCGGAGGCACATTAGCAACTAGCAATCCGCGGAAAACATACCTCAATTTCCGCAACAACTTGGTTATGTTGCAAAAGAACCTACCGTTCTTACGTGCGTGGTGGGTGATTTTTGCCCGCATGTGGTTTGACTTGGCGGCCCTCATACACTTTTTAGTCTTGGGCAAGTTCCGCGATGCGTGGGCAATCAGTCGCGCCCATCAACGATTTTTCCTCGACGTATTCAAGACTGCCAGAAAACGGAGCCGGAATGGTGGAACGGTCAAACTGCATGGTTTTTATCGTGGTAGTTTCATTTGGGCGTTTTATGTCTACGGGAAAACGACGTTCAGCAAGCTCGACCCAAGGTGGTTTCTGTAAAATACCGGCTACACATCAACTTTTTGAAACAATAGTTGTTACCTTAGGGTGTTAAAGCAAATACATTGTAAACCAAAATAGTGAAACATGAAACATATCATCATTTCCCTACTTATCGCGGGCTCGACTGGCCTGATCAGCAAAGCACAGCAATCAGATGCCTTGGCTGGGGCATGGCGCTTCCAGCAGGGAGACATCCAACAAACAGCGGTTTTTGTAGATGGTTACTTGTCGCACAGCGTATTTGACTTGAAGAATAAAAAGTTCATTTCTACAAGAGGCGGTACATATACGGCAGAAAACGGTAAATTGACGGTAACGTGGCAATACGATACGGAAAAGGCGGCAGATGACCGGTCTAACGACACATGGGTGGGCACGAACAGTTCCTTCGACATCAATGTTGCTAACGGGGCGCTGACAGCCAACCTATCGGGCAGCAACGCATCGTGGAAACGAATAGATGCCAATGAAGGTGCAATGGCGGGTGTATGGCGCATCACCGGCCGGAAACAAGGTGACGACATTGGCCAGATAACACTCCAGGATCGAAGGACCCTGAAAATATTAAGCGGCACTCGCTTCCAGTGGGTAGCCATTAACATCAAAACCGGCGAGTTTTCCGGTACCGGAGGTGGCTCGTACACCTTTGAAAATGGAAAGTACACGGAAAATATCGAGTTTTTCTCACGCGATAACGACCGTGTCGGCGCTTCGCTTTCCTTCGATGGCGAAATCAAGAATGGATCCTGGCACCACAGCGGATTGAGTTCCACCGGGAATCCGATTTATGAGATATGGGACAGGTTAGAGGAATAAAAAAATCGTATTTTCGCTGCCATGTCACCAGCAGAAGCAGCCATCCGTGTTGAGGAGCTCACGAGGGAACTCAACGAATACAATTACCAGTATTACGTACTGGCCAATCCATCGATTTCAGACTACGACTTCGATCAACGGCTCAAGGAGCTTGAAGGGTTGGAGCGGCTGTACCCCCAATTACTAGATCCCGATTCACCTACCCAGAAAGTGGGTGGAGACATTACGCAACGCTTCCAAACCGTCCGCCACCGGTGGCCGATGCTGTCGTTGAGCAATACGTACAGCGAACAGGAATTACGTGATTTCGACGAACGGGTACGCAAGGCTATCGGCAACGACTTTCAATACGTATGCGAGCTTAAGTTTGACGGCCTGTCCATTAGCCTTACCTACGAGGGCGGCATACTCAAACGGGCCGTCACCCGGGGTGACGGCGTGCAGGGCGACGAAGTGACGGCTAATGTACGAACGATCAAGAAAATCCCAAACAAGCTCCGGACCAATGGCTATCCCGATGTATTTGAAATAAGGGGTGAAATTTTTATGCACCGTCCGGCATTCCAACGGCTCAATAACGAGCGGATTGAAAATGGCGAGATGGCCTATGCTAATCCCCGCAATTTCGCTGCGGGAACTATTAAACTACAGGACTCGGCAGAAGTGGCCCGTCGCCCACTAGACTGTTTCCTCTACTTCCTTTACTGTGACGACCGAAACCGACTCTTCAGTACCCATTGGGGCAGCTTGGAAGCTGTAACATCCTGGGGCTTTCATGTGTGCGAGCACACTGCCTTATGCACCAACATCGATGATGTATTAGCCTTTATTGCCAAATGGGATAAGGAACGCCACAACCTCAGCTATGACATTGACGGCATCGTAATCAAGGTAAACGATTACGGCCAACAGGAAGAGCTGGGCTTTACCGCCAAATCACCCCGCTGGGCAATTTCTTATAAATACAAAGCCGAACAGGTGGAAACCGTATTCCTGTCGGTAAGCTATCAAGTTGGTCGTACCGGTGCGGTAACACCCGTGGCCAACCTGAAACCGGTACCGTTAGCCGGTACAACGGTAAAGCGGGCAAGCCTGCACAACGCCAATGAAATCGAACGATTGGACCTACGGATCGGCGATACCGTATTTGTAGAAAAGGGTGGTGAGATTATTCCCAAAGTAATGGGCGTTAATATGCTGAAACGGTCCGCAGACGCGCAGCCTATTGTGTATCCCAGTGAGTGCCCCGAGTGTGGCAAAGCATTGATTCGTAAAGTGGGCGAAGCTGTGCACTATTGCCCGAACGACGAAGGATGCCCACCTCAAATCGTTGGTCGCATGCAACATTTTATCGGGCGGAAAGCGATGGATATTGAAGGCATGGGCGATGAAACCGTCGATACCTTTTTCCGGCAGGGTCTGCTCCATGACATCACAGATATTTACTTGCTCAAAGATAAGCAAGATACGCTCAAACAACTGGAACGGTTCGGACAGAAATCCATCGACAATATGATTGCTGGCATTGAGAAGTCCAAAGAAAAGCCTTTTGAAAAAGTGCTATTCGCATTGGGCATCCGATATGTGGGCGAAACCATTGCCAAAAAATTAGCCGTACATTTCAAAACAATCGATAACCTAGCCATTGCCACCAAAGAAGATATCGCATCGGTTTATGAAATCGGTGAACGGATTGCAGAGAGTGTAACGGAATATTTTGCAAACGATATTCACCGGGCACAAATTGAACGATTGAAACAACATGGCCTTCAACTCACAATGAAGGAGAAGGTTGTGGAACGTTTGGGAGACTCACTGTCGGGTAAAACATTTGTCATCTCAGGTGTGTTTGAACAATTCAGCCGCGAGGAACTGACTGCCCTCATCGAAAAACACGGCGGCAAATTATTGAGCAGCATTTCAGGCAAGCTTGATTACCTGGTTGCGGGCGATAAAATGGGCCCCTCCAAACTGGCCAAAGCCGAAAAGCTGAAGATTCCCATCATTTCGGAAACGGAATTACTTCAATTGATCGACGAATGAAAAGAAACCAGATTTGTTCGGAAAGAGGATGCGGTAAAATCATTTATTTCTACTAATTTTGGCCGCTTAGCAGCCATTGGCAAAGCGGCTGGCAAAAACATAAAAAACAACAGTTAATATAGTAGCATGAACGAGCTATACGGCGCGGGGGTGGCCCTAGTTACTCCATTTCATTCAGATGGAAGTATCGACTTTGATGGTTTGGGGCGGGTTATCGAGCATCAGATTAAGGGTGGTATGGATTACCTGGTTTCCTTGGGTACGACAGGAGAAACTGCAACACTCACCGCGAATGAACGGAAAGCCGTATGGAAATTTACCGCTGAGACCGTAGCAGGCCGGGTGCCATTGATAGCCGGCATCGGTGGCAACAATACCGCAGAAGTGGTGGACCAACTCCAAACATTTGATCGCCAAGATTACATTGCCGTCTTATCGGTAAGCCCATATTATAACAAACCGACACAAGAGGGCATCTACCGGCATTATAAAGCGGTGGCGGCAGCCTCTCCCCTGCCCGTTGTTTTATATAATGTACCGGGCCGTACCGGCAGCAATGTCAGTCCGGAGACAACGGCACGGCTTGCCCATGAGGTCGACAACATCGTGGCTACGAAAGAAGCTTCAGGTAGTTTCGACCAATTCAGTAAAATCATGCGAGACAAACCCGAAGATTTCCTGCTGATTTCGGGCGACGACCCCGCTACGCTGCCTATGATGGCATTGGGGGCGGCAGGGACTATTTCTGTGGTAGGCAATGCATTTCCTTCAGACGTGGCGCAATTGGCGAAACATTGTCTGGAAAACAATTACGAGGAAGCCCGCAAAATCCATAGCAAGCTGATACGGATAACCGAGCTTTGTTTTGTGGAAGGAAACCCTGCCGGCGTAAAAGAAATACTAAATCAATTGGGTATTTGCGGCGCCACGGTGAGATTGCCATTGGTGGCGGCGAGTGAGTGGCTGTCGGAGATCGTCCAAACTGAATTGCAGGCGATGGCCGTAGTTTAGACATCGTTTCAGCCTGTAGGAAGCGTAATTCCCAGTTGGCGACTGCTAGTTGAGTGGGTCGCGTGCCAGGCTAAGCCACGAATGGCGGCACTGATAAGATCGAACCGGCCCTTGATAGTATACTTGGCCAACAAAAACGGTATGGCGACAAACAGGTAATAAGAGCTAAAAACAACTACTGACGGCCAGTTTGCATTCCGCCGGATAAAGAGCCACCGGTTACGCACCATAAAATACGTCTTCAACGGACTTTCCTTACCGACACTCATCGACTCTTTGTGGTAAATCTTCGCTTTTCCCGTAAATCCAATCTTTAAGCCGGCCCGTTTGAATTGCTCACACCAATCCAGCTCTTCGTAGTAAAGGAAGAAATGCTCCTCCATCAATCCTACCCGATCCAAATCAAGTTTACGGCAGATCATCGCCGCACCGTGGCAATAGCCCGTTTCAACTGTAATACGGTCGTATTGCCCTTCGTCATCATCCATGGTACCGATACCCTCATTTCTACCGGTGAAATAGTTCATGGAGGTATAGCCAGCATATTGGATCTTACGCCTGTCTTCATCGTACAAGATGAGTGGCGAAAGCAGACCGATATCCGGATGGCGATCCAGCTCTTCGCGGAGTGTTTCAATAAATCCTGCCGTGATTTCCGTATCGTTGTTCAGAAAGAGTAAGTAATCTCCTCGGGCATGTTGAATACCGAGGTTATTGCCGCCGGCGAAGCCGAGGTTTTTTTCGGAACGGACGTAGACAATGGATGGGAATATTTCTTTGAAATACCCTTCACTATCTTCCGTGGCGCCGTTGTCGACGACGATGACTTCGATGTTTTCCCCTTCGGCATGCTGTGTTAGGGAACGGAGGAAGTCGGCCGTAAGTGCCGCTTGGCGATAGTTTACAGTAATAATGGATATTAAGCTCATAAATGATCAACATCGCTAAATGCCTAACAAAAATAAGTGAAATAAACCAAACGCTGCCATTTGGATATGATCGTATGTAGATTTACACCTACATTAGTGAAAAATAGCAGTTGTTCCTACCCAATTATATAGTCCTATCCGATAAATTTGTGCTGATTTTATTTTGCTTACTACCTTTCAGATGCAGTACTACAAAGAACAGATACGACTTTCAGTTGTCATTCCATGCTATAATCATGGGCAATATTTAAAGGAGGCATTGGCTTGCTTTCCAGATTACGAAAAGCAAAGCAGGTATGAAATTATCATCGTCAACGACGGTTCCACGGATAAACAGACACTGTCGTATTTATTTCAATTGGAAAAAGCAGGTTACCATGTCATTCACCAAGAAAATCGAGGACTAAGTAGTGCGCGAAATACAGGAATACAATTTTCAAGAGGTGAGTACATTCTTCCGTTAGACAGTGATGATAAAGTCTCTGTTGACTTCATATACGAAGCCATCAACATTTTAGATAATCATCCGCTATATACCGTGGTCTATAGCGATGGAGAATATTTCGATGCAAAAGAAGGACCATGGATAATAGGCGAATTCAATCTTCAGCGGTTGATGCTTTGGAACTATATGCACGCTATGGCCGTGTATCGCAAATCAGCATGGGAGCATGTTGGTGGTTATGACATCAATCTCAACCATCTCGGATTTGAAGACTGGGATTTGTGGTTATCAATTGCATTTTCGGGGGGCAAATTCTATTACTTGCAAAAATCTCATTTTTCGTATAGGATTACGCCAAATTCAATGGTAAGGCAATTTACCGGTGAAAAATACAAACGGATGCAGGACTACATCAAAGAAAAGCACCACACATACCTGAGTGATGACCACCTAAACAATCACCTTACTCTTTTGATGAGACACAATAAGTGGTTATGGTTAAAGCTATTTTTGCGGATCTATTGCCCCAAGATTTTAATGAATTTCGTGAAAAAAGGAAAAATAGACAGCACAAATATCATTTATTAGTATGCCACATATGCCATGTAACACTACGTTCGCACGTAATACATTACTTAGCCTTGAGGAATGGAACGGCAAAAAAGATAATAAAAACCAGCACGCTTGAATATTGACCGATGTCAATTTTCATCATGCCCCCCTTGTTACGGCCGGCGAGTTAATTCATCTGAGTGTAGCCAGTATATTGAATTCTTGCTTTGTTTTCGTCGTACAGGATAAGTAGAGAAAGCAAGTCGATATCGTGATAATTACAATTCATCACACAGTGTCGGTATGAAGCCTTCGTAATTTCAGTGTTGCTATCAGAAGCAGCAGGTAATCGCGGGTGGCATGTTGGGTGCCGAGATTATTCCTGTCGGCGAAGCCGAACTGTTCCGAAGAACGTGGTTAGATAATATGTGCCCGTAAGTAACGTCAGCCTATCCGAAATCAAAATAACGTAAACAGATCGAAAGAAAGGAATCAAAAACATTTTCTTGTAACTGAAAACGGAAGAATATGTAGCATAACCACTACAAATACAAAAATGGAATATCTCGAATGCAACAGGTAAGCGATATTCGTAATACTTTTGGGAACTGCTGACAATAGCATTCATATCTAGCAAATGAAAAGCAAGGGAAATTCTACGATTATTCACGTATTCGACAACCAAGCGCGGAAATCTCCTGATGCACCCGCAGCGCTTTTTGACGGACGAGTATTGACTTATCGTGAACTAAACGAAAAGTCAAACCAGTTGGCCCGTTATTTAATCGAACGCGAATTGAAACCGGGCACGATGGTAGGAATCTGCTTAGAAAGGTCATTCGAAATGCTCATAAGCATCCTTGCTATCATGAAGGCCCGTTGCGCTTATGTACCCATAGACCCTGAATATCCCATCGACCGCATCGAGTACATTTTGGCAGATACTGCGATGCCGATGGTTTTGACAACGCCCTCAATACACACTAAGCTTTCGCAAGTTATTGACGCAGAAGCCTGTTATCAAGATATAGTATGGGATGATATGATGGCCGACTGGCTATCATATTCAACCCATAATCTTCCCGATTTTCCTGAGCCTAATGATGCGGCTTATGTTATCTATACTTCCGGCTCCACCGGCAAACCAAAAGGGGTCATAAATGAACATATCGGATTATTTAACCGGCTAGAGTGGGCTCAAAACTATTTCGACCTTACAGATAATGATTCCGTACTGCAAAAAACAACCTATTGTTTTGATGTATCTGTTTGGGAATTACTATGGCCGATATTGGTCGGCTCACGGATTGTCTTTGCGTCACCTGGTGGCCATAAAGACAGCGACTACCTAAAGCGTACAATCTGCAATTATAAAATCACGACTGTCCACTTCGTCCCCTCCATGCTCGAAATGTTTCTACTCGATTTCGATGCAGACGCAAGCCATGTTCTGAAACGTGTGTTGTGCAGTGGAGAATCACTAAGCGCACATCAAATTTCATTGTTTCGGAAGAAGCTCCCGCACGTTGCGTTATTTAATCTCTACGGCCCCACTGAAGCCGCAATTGATGTAACCTGTTGGCACGTACCTGAAACATTCGAAACCGTAACCATTGGTACGCCAATCGAAAATACCAGCATCTATATCGTTGATGAACAACTCAACCTCCTTCCCGATGGAGAAGTTGGGGAGTTGTGTATCGGTGGAATTCAAGTCGCGCGGGGCTACCTAAACCGACCGGAAATGACCGCCGAACGATTTATTGAAAATCCATTTGCCGCAGGGCGCATCTACCGAACAGGCGACCTCGCGAGACGACTTCCGTCTTCTGAAATAGAATATTTGGGACGGATCGACAATCAGGTAAAAATTCGCGGCTTCCGCATTGAACTTGGTGAAATCGAACATGTATTAGTGTCCGTTCCGGGTGTAAGACAATGCTGTGCAAGCGTCTGGGACGATGCGTACCTCGGGAAACAATTGGTCGCTTATTGGACAGGCAACGATCAGACAGTAAATGAAAAACTAATTTCGACGCAGTTACGGAAGCAATTGCCAGACTACATGATACCTGATCGGTACATCCATCTGGATGCGCTTCCGCTTTCGGCCAACGGAAAGTTGGACCGGAAGGCGTTGCCTGTCCCGAGCCGGCAATCTAAAAAAGCACCTGCTAGTGCGGGTGTTCCTCAAAATGAAACGGAAAATACGATACGAAGTTCTTGGGAGGCAATTCTAGGACTAGAAGAGATTAGTGGTGCCGACAATTTCTTTGAGCTAGGTGGAAATTCGCTATTGGCAATGAAATTCGTATCCCATTTCAAAATGTTAACTGGACATCATTTACCAATCGTCAAGCTCTATCAGTACCCTACATTAAGCGGATTAGCCAACTATCTCCAACCAGGGCAAAGTACGGCAATCAGTGTAAAGACGCGACAACGAAATAACAGAAACCGGTCAGTGGCGATTATCGGTATGGCGGGTTGTTTCCCAGGTGCTAATAGTGTGGAAGAGCTTTGGGAAGCATTATGTGAGGCGAAGGAAACGATATCGTTTTTTGAAGACCATGAGCTGGATACAACCATCCCCCTTGAGCTACGCACCGCGCCTGAGTACATTAAAGCCCGCGGCATTGTCGATCAAACCGGCTGGTTCGATGAAGCTGTGTTTGGCATTACTCCCGTAATGGCCCGACTCATGGATCCCCAGCAACGAATATTCCTTGAAATTTGCCGAGATGTACTGGAAAAAACCGGTTATCTTACAAAAAAGCACGCTTATACCATAGGCGTTTATGCCGGTTCTGGTAGTGGCACCTATTATCTAAATAATGTGCAACATCATCCAGAAGAAATTGCTAAAATCGGTGAATTCCAAACGACACTGGCGAACGAAAAAGATTATATAGCCACACGCATCGCCTACCATCTCGACCTAAAAGGCCCTGCAGTGGCCATCAATACCGCATGCAGTACTTCACTTGTAGCAGTTGCGCAGGCAGTCGATGCCATCCGAAATGGGCAATGCGATATGGCAATTGCCGGTGGTATATCGATTACCGTACCTATTAAAAGAGGGCAACGCTTCGAAGAGGGGGCTATGTTCAGCAAAGATGGACATACTCGTACATTCGACAAAGATGCTACTGGAACAGTTTTTAGCGATGGTGGTGGTGTTGTGTTACTGAAAGACCTAGAAACGGCCCAAGCCGATGACGATACCATATATGCAGTGATAAATGGTATAGGAATTAGTAATGACGGGCATGGAAAAGGTAGTTTCATGGCGCCGTCATCAACGGGCCAAGCACTCGCAATCCGTATGGCCATGGAAGATGCTGGTGTACAAGCTAGTGATATGGGTTACGTTGAAGCTCACGGTACCGCAACTCCACTGGGAGATCCTATTGAAATAGAAGGATTAAAACTCGCCTTTGGAGAAACTGAAGCGAAACAATACTGCCAAATTGGCTCCATTAAGAGTAATATAGGGCATCTTACCCATGCGGCAGGAGTCGCTGGGTTAATAAAAACTGCATTGTCATTATATCATGGTATTATTCCGCCATCGATTAATTTCAGGAGTCCTAACCCCCATATCGATTTCGCTGACAGCCCCTTTGTGGTAAATAATCGTGCGTACACTATTAATCGCGAACAACCGTTCCACGCAGGCGTTAGTTCGTTTGGTGTCGGCGGCACTAATGCCCATGTGGTAATAAGTACGTACGCGGCTCCTTCCCTGCCATCCACCCAAACTGTGGAGGAGCGAAAGCCACTAATTATCAACTGGTCTGCAGAAACGGCTGCTGCCGGAGAAAACTACGCTGCAAAACTTGCCGATTACTTAGAAAGACATTCTGATGAATCTTTGGAATCCGTAGCGTATACGTTACAGCGCACACGCGAACCCTTGAATTTTCGCTACGCCATCGCTACAGATAGCCCCGCACAATTGATTGAACAATTACGTACAAAACAGTGGAAGCACCATGAATTGAGGATACCATCGGAACATGTTGTCTTTCTTTTTCCTGGACAAGGAGCACAATATTCCGGCATGGGGCACCAACTTTACCGCAATGAGCCTGTATACCGCGAAGCCGTGGATGAATGTGCGGCTATTTTACAACAGGAGATCGGTGAAGACATCCGCCAACTTATGTATCCGACGTTAAGCCAGTCGCCAGAGCAATCTGCCGAGATGCTCCGAAACACCTATTATACACAGCCTGCGCTCTTTATTACGGCCTACGCATTGGCCAAACTTTGGATGAGTTGGGGCGTTTACCCCACGGCACTAATCGGACATAGCATCGGTGAATTCGCAGCGGCCCATCTTGCCGGGGTATTTTCGCTGGCCGAGGCCCTTAAAGTCATTGCTACAAGAGGGAAGCTTTCTGTCTCAGTTTCTCCTGGAAGTATGCTCTCTGTACGCGCCGCTGCCGACCGTTTAACGGCACTGCTACCGACCGGTTTGTCTCTAGCGGCCAACAATGCTCCGAACCTATGCGTGGTCGCTGGCCCTACAGATCAGGTGGCAGCTTTCGCACATATGTTAGACGCTGACGGAATTGCTGCTAAACTGCTACATACGAGCCATGCTTTCCATTCAGAGATGATGCGGCCGATTGTCGATACATTCGAAGAAACGATCGCATCTATCAAACTTAACACGCCCCGAACACCGATTGTTTCTACGGTTACAGGCAAGTGGTTAACTGATGAAGAGGCTGTTTCCCCGGCTTATTGGGCCAACCACATCGTCTCCACTGTTCGTTTTTCGGATGCGATTACTTTTGCCGAGCGTGAACTAGACGGTCCCGTTTATTTGGAAACAGGAGCAGGACAGGTAACTTCCACCTTAACGAAACAGCACGGTGCCAATCTTGCTATGCGAACCTTTGCTTCGATTTACCAACCCCAAGCTAATGAAGGTCTTTCCATGCGTACCGCGCTCGGTCAGCTGTGGCTACATGGGCAAACGCCCCAGTGGGACAGCGTATACGCTAGACACCCCAGCATATTGCAGGCAGTGCCCACATATAGCTACGATAGGAAATTATATTGGATCGACGCCATCCAGTCCATCGGCAACAACGTACCTACGGGCAATAATATAGTTATTGAAAAACAATCAATTAATCATACCATGAGAAAAGATGATTTAATCGATCAAGTAAAAATCATTCTGGAAAATGCTTCCGGCATCGACATTTCGACGGCTCCAGTAGATGCGAGTTTTATCGAATTAGGTTTAGATTCACTCTTATTGACTCAAGTTTCCCAAAGCTTAAAGAAAGCGTTTAACATACCGATTACTTTTCGTATGCTCAACGAAGAATGTCATACATTGGACCTACTTGGTTCGTATCTCGACGCACAACTGCCCGCTGATGTCCCCCAACTTGCTCCTACATCAGTCGCGCCGACACAACCAACTGTTATGTCGCCCACTTTTACACCACCGCAATCCCATGGAGTAGATGCCATCAGTTTGATTTCACAACAAATTAGTCTCATTTCGCAGCAAATCGCGCTGCTGCAAGGTGCCGCACCGATACCAATCGCCAACATGCAACCTACCGTTGCAGCTCCACGACAACAGCCTGTTATAGACCCAGCTACCACTGACGTATCACAATTAGCACCTGAAGAGGCCGCGGAAATCCGGAAACCTTTCGGTGCTACTGCACGTATCGAGCGGCAATCAACAGCACTCACTGACCAGCAAAGTCAATTTTTGGCTGATTTCATTGAACGCTATGTTGCAAAAACCGCCAAAAGTAAAGCATATACACAAGAACACCGCCGGCACATGGCAGACCCACGTGTTGTCTCGGGTTTCCGGCCCACCACCAAGGAGCTAGTATATTCCGTCGTGGTAAACCGTTCCAAAGGTGCACGACTATGGGACATCGACGGTAACGAATATATCGATGCTCTAAACGGATTTGGCTCCAATATGTTGGGTTACCAGCCCGACTTTATCACAGAAGCGCTACACCGGCAAATAGACGAAGGCTACGAAGTCGGACCACAACACGAAAAAGCTGGCGACGTATGTCGGCTATTGTGTGAGCTAACCCGATCGGAGCGGGCGGCATTGTGCAACACAGGTTCGGAAGCGGTACTGGGCGCTATGCGCATTGCCCGTACCGTAACAGGGCGCAACACCATTGTTGCGTTTTCCAATTCCTATCACGGTATTGTAGATGAGGTCATCGTCAGAGGCACAAAGAAGTTGAAGACATTTCCGGCTGCATCCGGTATTTTGCCGGAAGCCGTACAGAACATGTTAATCCTCGATTACGGGTCGCCAAAAGCCTTGGAAATCATCCGCGAACGAGCAAACGACATTGCTGCCGTACTCGTGGAGCCTATCCAAAGCAGGAGACCAGAATTCCAACCCATCGAATTTGTACGTGAGTTGCGCGATATCACAAGTCAATCTGGTACTGTGCTTATTTTTGACGAAGTAATTACTGGTTTCCGTATGCATTTGCACGGCATGCAACATATTTGGGGCATCCAAGCAGACTTAGCCACCTATGGAAAAATCGTTGGTGGAGGCATTTCAGTAGGGGTAATCGCTGGTAAACGTACCTTTATGGATGCATTGGACGGAGGCTATTGGCAATATGGTGACGATTCTGTTCCAGAAACGGGCGTCACATATTTTGCAGGCACCTTCGTTCGCCACCCATTAGCATTGGCAAGTGCAAAAGCGTCTTTGGAATACCTTAAGGAGCAAGGGCCGCAACTGCAGGAGCGGCTTAGCGCACGGACAGCCGAGCTAGCCGACACACTCAATAAGATTTGCAAAAAATATCAAACTCCTTTATTCATTGCGCACTACGGTTCTCTTTGGAAAGTAAAATACCACGAGGAATTCCCCTACAGCGAGCTCCTTTTTGCTGCGATGCGGCTACGGGGCATCCATATTCAAGATGGATTCCCCTGTTTCCTCACGATTGCTCAAACTGATGAAGACATCCGTCATATCGTGCACGCCTTCGAAGGAAGTGTACACGAACTTGTAAAAGCAGGATTTATCCCGACGACTGATCCCACAGCAATCCCTCCTATCGCTCACGCTCGTTTAGGCAGAAATCAGGATGGAAATGCAGCGTGGTTTGTTGCGGATGAAAAAAAGCCGGGAAAATTTTTACAAATAGTAACACCGTAACCCGACATATATACAATGACATACGATCTAATACCCGTTGATTACAATCCCTTTTTTAACGGTGAAATTGAACGGATTGTTCCAACAGCCGAAACGCAACTAGAAATCTGGCTGTCGTGTACCCTCGGAGGTCATGAGGCAAGCTGTGCCTACAATGAGTCCATTTCCCTACGTTTGGAGGGGTACTTGAACATCAAGATGCTCGAAAAGGCGTTAGGCAAGATTATCCAACGCCACGAAGCACTACGCTACACCTTTAGTGCCGACGGTCGGCAAATTTATGTAGCCGACCAATATTTGAAAACGATTCAGTTTGAGGACATTTCTGTTAAAAGCGAAGCGGATCAGGAGCATGACTTAACGGAATTTGGGAACCGGGATGCAAGAGAACCGTTCGATTTGCAAGCCGGACCACTTTTCCGAAGCTTCTTGTTCAAATTGGCGAATGACAGCCATATGCTCAGACTGACCGCTCACCACATCATTTGTGACGGATGGTCGTTCGGAATCCTGTTGGAAGAGCTTTCCGAGATCTATGGAGCGTTGGTGTCTGAAAGAGAACCGGCATTATCCGAAGCCATTCCTATGGCAAGGTATAGTCGAGAGATGGAAGCATCGGTTTCTAGGGAAAACTACTTGGAGACGCGGCGGTATTGGCTTGAAAAGTTTAACACCATTCCGGAACCGTTGTCGCTCCCCACCGACCGGCCCCGACCCGATCAGCGTACCTACAAAAGCCGAAGGGATGATTTTGCCATAGACCCCACCTTGGCACACGGTATCAAGCGCTTGGGGGCCACCCACGGACTCAGTATTGTTAATACGCTCCTGATTGCTTTCGAAGTTTATCTGAGTAAATTGACCGGCCAAACCGATATTGTAATAGGATTACCCGCTGCCGGCCAATCAGCCACGGGCTATTTCAACCTCGTAGGACATTGTGTAAACTTACTTCCCATCCGAGGGTCTGTACAATCATCCATACCGTTCGATCAACATCTAAAAACACGAAAATCAGAGTTACTCGATGACTACGACCACCAATTGTTTACATTGGGAACGCTGCTAAAATCAATAAAAATGAAGCGTGACAATTCGCGCGTTCCGTTGGTTCCTGTTGTATTCAACATCGATATGGGTATGGATACGAATGTTTCGTTTCCCAACATTAATCATACGCTTATCTCCAATCCACGTGCCTTTGAAAACTTTGAAATTTTCCTAAACTTGACTGGATCACACGATACTTTTGTATTAGAATGGTCGTACAACACCGGCCTTTTCAATGCAAATACCATCGAGAAGATGATGACTGACTTCGAAGCAATGCTCAACACTGTCGTTCAAGAACCCTCCACGCTCATTGGATCACTGAACATTTCAAGCCAGTCGGACAGAAAAGGTACAGCTAAAATAGGGTCTTCAAAGGAACAGGACTACCCTAAAGACAAGCCGTTTTTCGAGCTAATTAGTGAGGCAGCCTTACGTATGCCAGAAAAAATGGCAATCCAATTCGGGTCAACGCGGCTATCTTATGGTGATCTCGACTTCCGCGCTAACCAAATCGCTCACTACCTGCAAGGAAAAGGTATCGAAAAAGGCGATATTGTCGGACTCGCAGTAGACAGAACCATAAGCATGGTGATTGCCCTGCTGGGAATAGCCAAGTCGGGAGCTGCATACCTTCCCATCGATCCAACCTACCCTAGCGATCGTATTCGCTATATGCTAAACGACTCGGGGGCTAAACTACTGATTACTAATCGCCAATATATAGGAACATTAACCAGCCATGGCGAAGAGGTTGCGCTTGAAACACTGGAGCACGAGAGCATGCTATTACCTCGTCACGCACCCGAAAACAAAACCAAAGGTCATGATTTGGCTTACATTCTCTACACGTCCGGTTCTACTGGGACACCCAAAGGTGTGGAAATAGAACACCATAGCCTCACTAATTTCCTGCTAAGCATGCAGCGTGAACCAGGCATAACATCAGCCGATCGTTTACTGGCTGTTACCACGATATCATTCGATATCGCCGGCTTGGAGCTATACCTACCGTTAACGAGTGGCGCGGAATTGATACTCGCCGACAAAGAATCGATTAAAGACGCGCGAGAATTGCTCCGGTTGATGGATGATACAAAGACCACCATTATGCAGGCCACTCCAGCTACTTGGCGAATGTTAACCTATGCCGGTTGGGAAACAAAGAAAACAACGAAAATACTTTGTGGTGGCGAGCCGCTACCTCCTGATTTGGCAAAAAGACTTTTGGAACTCGGCAGCGAGGTATGGAATATGTACGGACCCACTGAAACCACTATCTGGTCGACCGTAAAACAAATTCGAGCTAACGAGCTTCCTTCAGTAACAGTTGGCCTGCCCATTGCCAATACAACAATACATATACTCGACGAAAGATTGAATCCGGTTCCACGCGGTGAAACCGGGCAACTATTTATCGGCGGCGAGGGCGTGGCGCGTGGTTATCACGGTAAACCAAAAATGACCCAAGAGCGCTTTCTATCTGATCCGATTGACCCTAAAAGGCGGATCTACGCCACAGGCGACTTAGGCAAGGAGACAGAGCGCGGCGAAATCGTTTGTCTCGGCCGGTTGGACCACCAAGTCAAAATCAGAGGCTACCGAATCGAGTTGGAAGAAATCGAGCACCAACTGACCAAGCAATCAGACATCAAAGAAGCTGTAGTCGTTGCCCGGGAGGATACACCCGGCGACCAGCGCCTAGTAGCGTACGTTGTTCCTACCAGCGCGGGCGACCGGGCCGAACAATCGATTACCTGGAAAGACAAATGGGACAACATCTACCATCAAGGAATTCGGTCAGAGGCAGACCTTGACCTTGCGGACCAAAACCTAGACGTGGCAATCGTAAAACAATTAGGAAACCAGGCAGATGATTTAAAGGATCAAACCATAGAATGGCTAGATAGTTCAACGCAACGAATAAAACAGCTGGCTCCCCGCCGTATTTTCGAAGTGGGTAGTGGCGCGGGACAGTTAATGTTTGAGTTAGCTGCTGAAGTAGACCAATATATCGCTACGGATTACGCGGAATCAGCAATCAAAAAACTACAAGAAAAAATTGCGGTCTCGCCTGACACACTGGGCCATGCAAGAGCTTATGTAGCTCCTGCAGACGATTTCAGTTGCCTCAACGGCGTGAAGCCCGACCTGGTACTTGTACATAGTGTGGTTCAGTATTTCCCGGATATGGATTACCTCGTCAAGGTAGTTACCGAGGCAGCAAACCACATGGATCAAGGCTGTATTTTCTTAGGTGACATCCAAGGCAAAAATACCTTGCCTATTCACCACACAGCCGACCAACTAAGCCATACGAAAGACAATACAACCGTAGGGGCTTTCAGGAAAATCGTCGCCAATAGGTTGCGACTCGAAGATGAGTTGACCATGGATCCGGCTTTTTTCTATCGCATTCGAGAACTCGTCCCGCAAATTACGGGGGTTGATGTCCAGCTACGTCGTGGAAAATTCCTCAATGAGATCACTAAATACCATTATGACGTATGGCTTTACGTCAACAGTGGCCATACTTGTGTTCAACCAACACATACCGAGTCGTGGCAATCCTTAAAGCGTACCGAAGAGTTGTTGGCACAATACCATGGCAAAACTGTAGCTGTCCGAGACATTCCGAACCATCGTACCACGCGTGATCTGGCAATCACCAGCCACCTGGAATCATTAAACGACAACCAAGCCATTAGCACACTAAGAAACCGTGTGGAGGCTTCCATGACACACGATCATGATGGTATTGACCTGAATACACTCTGGGACGCTGCCATCAAATACGGTTACAATGCCCACGTGCGTTGGTCTACCGATGGTACCGACGGCATCTGTGAAGCCGTGTTCATAAATCAACAAAATCCGCAACTACTCCCTCCACCCCCGGTCTCTATTGACAATCAGATTGCCATCCGTGAATTTATCCGGATACCGGGCGAAACCATACCGATAATTGGAAAAGACCAATTATTGCGGTGGAAAACCAGTCTTCGTAGCTCGTTACCCGACTACATGATTCCGAACGATTGGGTTGCACTCGAACAATTGCCACTGACCAGCAATAATAAGATTGACCGGAAAGCTCTGCCTAAACCGACAAAGCAACAACACCATAAGCAGGAACAAAAAACTGCCTCCGAATCACAGCCGGATATCGAAAAAACCATTACCCAAATCTGGTCAAGTATACTTAATATCGAAAAAATCCAGCCTACCGACGATTTCTTCGAACTCGGTGGGCATTCCCTCCTGGCCGTCGAACTGATGACAAAAATTGAAAGAGCAATTAACATAAGACTGCCATTGACCACCCTTTTCGACAAATCCAAGTTTGGCGACTTCTTACAACTTGTACTAGGCAAACAGGCGGAAATAAGCTGGAAGGCCCTGGTTCCCATCAAACCCACTGGCACTAAACCTCCAATTTATCTCATTCACGGCGGCGGACTAAACGTACTCGTATATCGCACCATGGTAGAATATATGGATCCAGAGCAGCCAGTATATGCGTTTCAGGCCCTTGGGCTTAGTGGCGAAAAGCAGGCTTTCGACAGTATTGAAGAGATAAGTAGACGGTATATTGAAGAGCTTTTGGACAATAATCCGGATGGCCCTTATGCCATTGCCGGTTATTCATTTGGCGGATTAATCGCGTTCGAGATGGCCAAACAGCTAAAAGCAAAGGGAAAGAAAATATTATTGCTAGGCATTATTGACACCTATATTAATAATAAGTTTGAAACGGATCCTTCCAGTCGTACTGCTGGGCGGTTTGCAATACGGCAATTAAAAAAACTCGCCTTCTTTACAAGTTCGTTTTTTCACCGTCCGATAGATACCATCCGATACCAATATAAGCGTTTAGTCGATGGAATGCGTGCCGGATTGGGTTATGAAAATGCCGAATCGGTAGCAGATTTTGCAAAACACTTTGAAATTTACCAAAATTATAACGTGGCAGAGCAAATGTACCGAATTGTACCTTTAGACATAAAGGTGAATTTATTCAAGGCAAAGGAAAGAATCTATTTTCTTGAAGAACCGAAATATCTGGGTTGGTCCAACGCCGCCCTAAAAGGAGTAAATGTCTATGAAATCCCAGGTGACCACCATAATTTTCTAGATCCTCCTAACGATCGTTATTTTGCCAAGGCACTCCAATATTCATTGAATCAAGCGGCAAACAACCAAACTGTTAACTTCCAATAGCACAAATGATGTATAAACAACAACTGAGCATCATAATTCCGGTTTACCAGGCCGAAGCATACCTCAACGCCTGCATTGACTCTGTGATAAAACAAACGTTTACTGATTTTGAGCTTATATTGGTAAACGATGGTTCATCCGACCGTTCTGGCGATATATGCGACGAGCGCGCTCGATCAGATGCTCGGATAAAGGTTATCCATAAACCCAATGGCGGACAGTCAACCGCCAGAAACCGAGGTATTGAGGTCAGCACCGGGAAGTATATCGGCTTCATCGACAATGACGATATCGTAGATCCCACATTGTTTGCCACGCTGGTTAAAAATATCGAAAAAAATAGTGCCGATATTTCCGCGTGCTCATTCCAACAGGTAGATGAGGCAGGAAATAAGTATCCCCGTACACACTCGGAAAGAGAATTTTTGTTTGACAATGAAAAAGGGATGACAGCGTTCTTGTCTGCCGAAGTACTAGACCATTTCGTTTGGACAAAGATTTACAAAAAAAGTCTTTTGGAAGCCGAAAATATCCGTTTCGAGGAAGGCAAAAGTGAGGAAGATTTTCTATTCAACTTTGAAGCCTTTTCCTTCGCACAAAAAAGTGTGTTTATAGACAATCCGCTTTATACATATCACCACCGGGAAACCTCAACCTCCAGGCTTTTTGCGAAACACCATCTCAATAAATATTTGGAGGGGGTTTTGTATCGCGTAAATAAAATCGAAAACATAACATCTGATCGTTACCCAAACTTAGCACCATTGGCTAGACGACAGAAAATGTTTTACGCAATACAAATGATCAGCAAAATGGTAAAAGTGGAAAAATCAGCAGTTGAGCAATTCTACAACGAAGTCATGCGGTTCTTCAAAAAATATCCAGGCGAAACGTTTCGAAATAAAGCGTACATCCAATTGAGCTATCTAGGGATACTGCTACTAATATACTTGCCATCGGGTATCTACTTTTATTACAAAAAAATCAAGGAACGCTTATAATCCAGATCGCTGTCCGAAGCTACAACAGCACTTCTGAATACAAGGGATTCAGCGCAAGGACGTGGCAAACCAAAAATAAAAACATGACTCGTAGAAAACTAAAAATACTGCATACCATAAGGCAGGGAAAGATTGGCGGCGGCGAGTCGCACGTCCTCGATCTGGTAACCCACCTCAATAGCATCCACTTTGAGTCTGTGATATTGGCGTTTACATATGGACCGATGGTTAGTTTGCTAACTCAGAAAGGTTTTAAAGTTTACGTGATTGAAACCACTCGCCCATTCGATTTCAGGATTTGGCCAAAAGTAAAAAAAATACTAGCTACCGAAAAAATTGACATTTTGCATGCTCACGGAACACGTGCAGCTTCCAACACAATACTTAGCGCCAAAAGACTCGGGTTAACTACAATTTACACGGTTCATGGTTGGTCTTTTCACAAAAACCAAAACTTCTTGATAAAATTTATCAGAATTAAAAGCGAACAGTTTTTGGTGCGTAAATCAGACATAACCCTCTGCGTGTCGGAAAATAACATGAAAGAAGGGAAAGCTAAATTTGCGATGGAAAGGACATGTGTAATCAAAAACGGTGTCGACCAGCATAAGTTCAGCCTTAATAGACAGTTTAAAGACATAAGGACAGAATTGGGAATTGATCGAAGTGTTACGCTTGTTGGATTCATTGGCAGAATAACCGAACAAAAAGATCCCGGGACCTTAATCAAGGCTATCGCATTGCTGCCGAACGACGCAAATATACGCTTTTTGATCGTGGGCAATGGCGACATGAAGAAAACAATAGTCGATATGGCTACATCTCTAAATGTATCAGAAAAAATTGTGTTTCAAGATTTTAGGCAAGATGTACCGGATCTTCTCAACGCAATTGATATTTTCTGCCTTCCTTCTTTGTGGGAAGGACTGCCAATTGCTGTACTAGAAGCTATGGCCATGGGGAAAGCTGTGATTGCGACCGCTGTAGACGGAACAAAAGAAATTATCACGCACCAACACAACGGCCTTTTAATAGCAACGAAAAGGTCAGATCAGTTGGCCAACGCCATCCAAAAATTGACGGAAAAAAAAATCGAAAGGGAAATGCTAGGAAAGGAAGCGTTAAATACCATCAGTACTAACTATAATATACAGAAAATGGTAAATAAGATTGAATCGGTTTATTCAACCGTAAATGCAAAACATTAATATTAACACCTATGCGCCCCATTCGGATTCCATCTTATATTTCCAAACATAATAGGCCAAATGATGTGTTGTTATCAAATATATCAACAATAAAAAAGAAAATCCACGGGCTCCAAAAACAAACAGTACCGTTGGTGTCTGTTGTTATCCCGGCTTATAACGAAGAGAAAGGTATTTTGAAGACACTGTCTTCATTGTCGGACACGGCAACAGACTTTCCGACCGAAATCATCGTTGTAGACAACAACTCGTCTGATGAAACAAAAAACCTGATTTTGCAAGCCGGTGCGATTTACTTGTTCGAGGAAAAACAGGGAGTGAAGAATGCGAGAAACTGTGGTTTAGATTATGCTAGAGGACGATATATTATCAACGGAGACGCCGACACGATATATTCACCTTATTGGATCAATTCGCTGATTAAACCGCTCGTTAACGACGAAACGATTGCCGTAGCTTATGGAAAGTTCGCCTTTATACCCGAACCTGGCTATACTAGACTTAGCTTTTTCTTCTATGAAACCATAGGTGATATTTTCAAACGCGTACAGGGAAATCTGAAAGACAAAGCGATGTATATCTACGGTTGCTCGTCTGCCTACAGGAAAACGCAGGGGATTGCTGTTGACCGTTATGAACACCCGCCCGGCGCTAATGAAGACGGCTATCTAGGGTTAAAATTGCGAAACAGATTTGGTAAACTGCAACAAATCAAACAACCGAAATCACTGGCTTGGACCTCCAGTAGAAAGTTTATCACGGATGGAAGTCTTTTGAACCGGATAATAAAAAAATTCCGTCGAAGCTTTTAGCGCTGATATTGCCACTGATGGTGTCCACTTCCGTTTAGTTATAAGAATTTATCTACCAACGGAAATAACTCTTCTTCTTTTTGGGCGAGCATAATCTCGGTATTCGCAAGCTTAGGATATAAATCAAAAAAGCAATTGAAATAGTGTTCCCCTCCCGCCCTCGAGTAAATCAAATTCTTTCCACCAAAATAGCTAGCCAATACAGAAGTACCACCGTGAACAGATATGAAGTTCTCACAATTCGCATATAAACACAGTTGGAAGTGATTGAAATTATTAGCCTTAATGACATTCTTGGCGTAAAGATCATCGACCAAAATGACTTCGGGATGCTGTTGTCGTAGCCATTCATGCTCGTTTAAATCTCGAATATCACTATTGTCATTAACAATATGGCTGCCAGAGGGGCGATTATAGATGACTTGATATTTGCGTTTAAGTTGACTTATAAAAAAATCAAGTACCGTTATCGAAAAATAACTTACCGGTGGGCCATCCCATTCGGTATTATACTTATTAGCGATAATGAGCATCGGCTTTTTAAACACCAAAATATCGTTCCGATAAATTGATTTTAATGGAACCTGAGCCCATTTCTTCATGTTGTAATCTTGGCTATGTATAATTCGAGGAATTTCATAGTTATAGTTACCTTCATTTGTACGACGTTGGTTGGTCTCTGTGTGTTTAGGCGAAAAATAATACAGCTCTTTCGTGTTCGGTGTAGACACCGTCTCCTTTAATGTACCGTTAAGGTAATGCCAGTACGCAAACGGGAGAGCAAATTGTAACTCAGCTCCAAATTCCCCAGAGAAGTCTACTACTTTATAAGGCTTTTTTATACCGTAGTCGCCAAAAAAATACTTTGTTTGGTATAATTTGCACGCCACCGTATCCCTGAAAAAATAGAGATACTTATACGGAACATTTCTGTACCTCACTTTAGTATAAAGACTAGCTAGCTTCTTTACGAGGGCTAAAAAGAGACCACGATTCTGTTTCCCCATAGCGATTTAATGTTGTTTATTTAGATGTTGCCCACGAGCCCCAACTTCACAAAAAAAGCGGGTTAAAAGTTTAAAGATTGACAAATTCAGGAACAATTTAAAAGGCTATTCCCAAGCCGTTACCTGTTTGAAAATGTTCACCAGACCCGTTTCAGCATTGAAACTTATCCTATCAATATTTGAGACTGTTTTCACGCCCGTAATTATTCCCACGGGTTTTACCAAAAAACTCAAATCCCGCCAACGAAACCGGTCGGGAAGTGTAGAAGCATCTATTTCCACCAAAAGCTTATTCTCTTGGAAAACATAGCTTATTGGCAGGTCAGCCATGATTCGATACTCCATGGCTTCGCGAGTCGGGATAATCAAGATATTATCCTTTCCAGATTTCTCAAAGAGTTCCATTAACCCACCAAAAATCTGCTCGTCAACACGATGCGATGCTATACGAAAATAATGATTTTTCTTCGTAATGATCTCTGCGAAAGCTGCCGTAACTGCTTTGTTCATTTCATTCCAATCGTCATAAAACATCCGATTGAACGAGGAAAAATCTTTCGGTGCCAAATCGAAATCTTGTACGTCTTTATATGTGGGGTTTCCTGCAGGAGGCAGATCATCGAAGGTGCCCTGCGAAGTGGAAAAAAGATACCCAAAGTCTTTGGCCGCACTAGGAAATCCATCATAGTTAGTTGGAACGACCAATCCATTCATTCTGTAACCAATACGATCATAAATCAACTCGTCTAACTCGCTGACATTTCTTGCGCGGTCATTTCCGTAGTTGTAATTCCCGGTTGGCTCATGGTAATAGCTATGATTTTCCATATCCCAGCCTTTCGCGATAAGCATCTTCATTTGCGCATAGGTAACATTCGTGCTCATCAAACCAGCCTCTTCATTGTGGTACTGATTTCTCCCATTCACGGCCACTGCCGCGCTATAATTAATTCTATTTCCACAACCATCCGTGTAGTACCTTTCATCTAAATACGGCAAGGCTTTAAGTGCTTCCAATGAATTATCGTCCCACTCAATGCTTACCCACCCACGCTTATTGAACTTCAGCATAGCGGGTTGTATAGTGGCATTGGCCGCGTCTGCAGCGAATTCTATTTCAAATCGCATCAGCTTAGAGTCGTCGTCGTGTCCTTCTCCTTCTCCTTCTCCTTCGGAGGGAGGATTTGTAGGCGTGCTGTCTCTGTCGACAATCGGTGTGATATTATCGTCCATACGCCCAGCACAAGACGCTAAAGAAAAAGGTAATAAGCAGCTGATTAAGACGAGCAAATGTACAATATTCAGGTGCTTAGCGATAATTTTAGCTGACATTTCGATTAATCAATTTTGTTTACGGAGATAAAAATCGGCTTTTCCGACACATCAACAGTAACCGAATTGTTATTTATAGACAGTTTATCAGCACTAGGCGATTTATCATCAGACCGAAGTTGGATTAGGGTAGCCTCAGTAGCACCGGCATCTAAAGGTAAAACGAAAGCTTTTTCGGTAGCATTTGTAGATGTTGCCATCCATACCGCGTAGCATCCTATTTTCGTTTCCGGATCTATAAATTTATATATGCGCAAATCAGGATTGTCGCTTTTCTCCTCACCAACAAAATAAAGACCCGTCAGTGCATCCCTGAATTGGTGTACGTAATACCAAGATGTTTTCTTCGAAAATGCTAACGTGCGGTCCAACAATCCGCTGGTACCGAATTGAGTGGAAATATAATTTTGGCTCGGATCCACCAGCATAAACATATGGGCCTGTGAAATTCCCGCGGCCGCAAACTCGAGATAGCCCCTAATAAGCCAACGGGCTTGTGTTTCTTCGAGAGATATTCCGCTGATTGGCTTAGGGCTTAAAACAGACTCTGCATTCGTGTCCCATCCAAATTCAGAAATCCAGACTTCACTATTTGGAATATGCGTTCTACAAAAATTAACTAGCTCAGCAGATTTTTTTTTGAAAAGAGCATCCTCCGGCGTTTCAGACGGCCCGAATAAAGGCCACGTTTTCCCCCACACAATTTTATTATTGAAAGCATAAATATGCACATTTACCGCATCCGCGGCAAACTTCTTATCTGGACGATTCTCAACGAACCAGTCCCTCATACGCTCAACATATTCAGTACTTAAGGTTGCTAATCCGGCCATTGCGACCTTCATCTCAGGGTCTGCTTCCTTTATACGGTCATAACATATCGAAAGCATGGCGGCGTACTCTTCGGGGGAAAACTCCGCGTCTTCACCCTCCCAATCCTTATCTGGCTCGTTTCCAACCTCGATATAATCGATTAAACCAAGCCCGGAAAGTTTATCATCCGAGGTTAGCGCATCAACATCAACCTTGGCTTTGCCGTACCTCGCCGCTATTTGGTACAACATTTCAGAAACTTTGCGATACGAATGAGGATCTGTAGTACTAAGTCCGGGCGCATCAATAGGCTTATCACTGAATTTAAAGTCGTCGCCACCTTGGAGTCCCTTTGGCGCACCCTGAAAACACATGACAATAGAGATGCCTTTCGATTTGATACGTTTGAACACATCATCAAAATACCAACCGCTCCTCGAGTTTTGGAAAATGAGTTCATTCTCCGGACTGTCTCCTTGAAACCAATCCCAATTGCAGTAAGCCCTCAACGTTCCAATCGGCTCCATCCAGTCCAAATCATCTTCGTGGATTCCATTCGCTCCGATAAATTTATCCATGGGGATAGGCGATAAAACCGTATTTACTATAGAATCAGGCAACGGGTCAACTACTTGGTCCTCGCTGGCGGCACGGTCTTTCGCACATGATTGAACAGAAAAAAACAAAACGACCAGCACCAACACCGCTACAAGATGTCCATACATTTTCATCGGATTCATAAAATTACATTATTTAATTGATCCACACCTAATAAACAATCATATGAGTCACTAACGCAGTTCATAAGAATTTCACCCAAAAACCCGCTGCAACAAAAGAAATCAAATATCCTTTCAATAAAAAAACAAATGGAAGCACTTAAATTCAGCACAAACCAAACCACATTAGATTAAATTTTTTATCGTAAATATTTATACTAACAACAAACATACCATTTTTTAATACGGAAATATGAAAAAAATTTCCTTATCATTAAACTATTTTTCTCGAAAAGATTTAGATATAAGGTGAATAATTTGCTCAATCCGTTGTTCCCAAGTGTTTTGATTCGCTATTTCCAATCGAGTGGCTAATCCAGCTGTTGGATTGTTTAATGCTCGGTCCAGCGCAAGGTTCATCTCGCCTACAGTACCACAATAATCCACGGCACTACCTGTATATGCTTTCAAATCTGGGTTGAAATTCGTTGCCAAAACAGGTTTTCCCGATCCCAGAAACTCAAACAACTTCAATGGAAAAATAGTTCGGCTTACAGAATCAACCTTGAAAGGAATCAAACACGCGTCAAACCCTTTGATAATAGATGGGAGTTCTACGTACTTTTTCGATGAAATGAGCTCCACGTTGGGTTGTGTATAAAACCAATCCGGCACAAATTCCGGACTTACCGGTCCCACAAAAACAAACCGCTTATCTAGATTGCTGGCAAACAGCTCTTTCAAAAAAACGTAATCCAATCTACGCTCCACCGTACCAATATAACCCACAATGGGACGATCGATATGTTGCAAACACTCATGAATTGGCGTCTCCGTTTCCGTTGCCTTACGGAAATGCGCAGCATCAGCAGCATTCGGTATAAAATGGGTATTAGCATTAACCGCACGTTTTTCTTCAAACAATGCGCTACTTGTACAGAAAACAGCATCGCATTCATTCAGCAATATCTTTTCGGAAACGACACCATGCTTGCTGTCAAAATCCATTACAAGTGGGTCTACACATTGATAGATGTTTGACAACGGCTTGAGTTTCCGACCGACACCTGGATAATGGAAATTGAACGAATTGATAAATACGAATTCCGTTATTCCACGTCTTCTCAATTGCAACCGAATAAAAGAGACCAACCGCCATTCATTGATATCTTGCAAACGCCTATATAACCATCCTTCGGGAAGAAAATGTGTTGATAAAACAACAGGAGGTGTAATAATCTCCAAGTCCGAGCTTATACATTGGTCCACGCCACAAATTGATTTTCGCCCCTTCTGATTTGATGGGGCTTTCTTAACCGAAAACCGCAATTGATCTTTAACTGTAAATGGATTTTCGATATATAAAACATGTGTCCTTTGGGAAAGATAAATGGCCGTATTCAGGCTTGTAGAATGAAAGTCTTTCGCGTACCTTACGGCACCTAAAATAACAACCGTGGGAATAGACTGGTTCATTGCGAAGCAAAATCTTGAAAATCGAGCATCTTTTTAAAATGCTGTGAATTTCCTTTTAGGTTATCGAACGAATCAATAGCGATAATTTCGCCGTGACTTAACACCGCGATTCGATCGGCGTTTCGTATCGTCGACAAACGATGCGCGATAATAAGTATCGTAAATTGTCCTTTTAGCTTATTGATATAATGTTGAATATTCTGCTCCGTTTCGGAATCCAACGCAGATGTCGCTTCATCGAGTATCAGTATATCAATATCTTTATACAATTCTCGGGCTATTGAGATACGCTGTTTTTGTCCCCCACTTATATTAATTCCGTTGTTCCCCAAAAGCGTTTCTTCTTTGTCCGGCAATCCCAAAACAAATTCATCTAACGAGGCTTGTTCGAGCGCATGAAAAAAACGCGTCCGGTTTCCTTCATTAGGCAGATCCCAAAGCGTTACATTATTAAAAATCGTATCATTAAATACCACTGGCTCTTGCGCGATATAACCTATTCGATTTCTGAATGTCGCTTTATTTAAACGAGCTAAATCAATTCCCCCAACCGTTATACGGCCACTGTTTGAGGGCAGTAGACCTATCAACACATTTATTAGCGTGGTTTTTCCACTACCACTTTCGCCAACAACCGCTAGGGTTTCGTTAGCGTTCACGGTAAGGTCGATGTTGCGCAGTATTGTCTTATTCCCATAGCCGAACGAAACATCATCCATTATAATCTGTCCATGAACTTTTTCAAGCAAAACATCGCCGTCATCCTCGCAGTTACGCTTTAGCTCATTGTCAAACGCCACCATATTGTCTAGCGAACCGGATACCGCAAGGAAATGGTTGTAAGAAGACTGCATCAATATCACTGCAGCGAGAGCCCGATAGAAAAACAATAAGCTTACAATCACCCCCCCTAGATTTCCCCCGAAAAAGTTAATTTGCAAGTAAATCACAACGGCAACGATGACAATTAGCAAAGGCTCCCTAACAGCCGTTGAGAGTGCATACATGCGTCCCATCCGACGATTATTAACCTGTAGGTCGACCACTGTGTCTTTAACAATATTTTCCATTTTTGACACAGATCCTGTAGACTTAAGGTACTTAAAACTCGCCACGAATTGTATTACCAGCCCCTGATAACGATGCGCTACACCTGTAACAATAGCGGAAAACCGTTTCGTAACGTTGAATATCCTGGTAAACAGAAAATTAGTCAGAACCCCTCCGATTGTAATCAATACCGCAAAAGAAGCGTCAATGGTAAATGCAAAAGTCATGTAAACCGTGATAAGCACACCCTGTTGGATCGTGTCAAAATAGGTGGCGTAAGCATCCGAGAGCTTATTTACTTCACCAGTTGCGGTATTCTGGATTCTACCAACATCAGCGGAAACAAACGACTTAAATTGCATCCGGGTAAGCCCCTCAACGATATCATATCGAATCTGTTTGATGAATGCTTCCTTCAAAATTACTTCATAGTTGTGGTTTATATAAGCTACCACACCCTTTAAAACAAAAAATACAATCAGCAAAGACAGCGTATTCGTCAAAGTCAACTCAATTCCTATCCCCTGAATAGCGTTCACCAAAAAGCCAACACCCGAATTCTCATCCTGCCCACTTCCCCCCTCACCATCAATCATTTGAAACAGCGGGATAAACATAGCCAAGCCGAATCCGTCTAATAACCCCATTAGAATGCTTAGTCCCATACGAATAAACACGCGATACCTAAGGTAAGAATAGAAGTAAGCCAACGTGCTTAAATATCGCCTTACTATTCGCTTAATCAGTTCCATTAGTTTAAATAATCTTTACGTCAAGAATCATGTTCGATATCGGAAGTTTTTGCGTCGTAATAATGCGCTGTAGCCACCGACAATTTATTTGCTCTCCGTGATTTGAAAAGCGCCTTTATCTGATAAAAAACAAATTGCGGAACCTTAAACAAGGCATTAACGACTGCACGGTCAGCATTAAAATAGTTTAAAGCTATCAGAAATGTGCCTATGAATACCGATATAGCTAGCCCCCAAAGGAGTAGAAACCACGGATAAAATAAAATATTTACGATCAACGCCAAGCCAAGAAAGCCAATCAAGAGGAACAGTGGCGGCCGAAGTAACATCATGCTGAAAAAAAACAGATTAGAACGCCTACCTTTAACGGAATATAATGACAATTTTAAACCTAGTCCCCAAAATCTAAACCACGTATTTATCCATCGGGCGCGCTGTTTGACCAATTGATCCGTTGCCGCTGTTTTCTCATCGAAAACGACCGCCTTTTCCGCAAACCCTATACGAAGACCTTGCTTAACGATATCATATTGCAATAACTTATCGAAGCCTGCCCCACTCAATTTATAATCATTCATAAAAGAGCGATATAGATCCGACTCGAACGCCATTCCGGACCCACATAATGCGGCAGAAGAACCAGCCTCAAATAATAATTTCCGATCGATATATCGATAAAAGATATCTCCAGCTTCATCTAAACAAGCGTAGGTAGTGTTTAGATTTTTTGCCCGCCTAACTCCTTGAACGGCACGATAACCACGCTCAAACAATCTATCCATTTCATGTAAAAAGCCGCTATCAACCAAATTGTCCGCATCGATGATTGCCAAACGCTGGTGATTGCGAACGAAATTCGAAACAGCATAGGCATGAGACTTCACATTATTGGCCAATTCGACGGGGGGCGTAAGTAAATGCACTTTTTCAGCGTCAAACTTCAATCCACTGGTGTCACAATTGTCAGCAACGACGTAAATATCAAACGTACCGTAATCTAAACCCAACAATGAGTTAACTACTGCCGGAACTTGGCTACTTTGACCATATGCGGTAACAATGATGGCATAATCATGCTCACCCATATCCTCCGGCATTTTATCGCTCCCTACCTTGCTAGTATTCCTCAAAAATCCCACCAATCGGAGTACCGCTGGCATCAAGAGCCCTTGGTAAAAGAACAATTGAATGACAAGCCAAAATACCTGCGTAATATCCATAGTCATCAGCACTTAGTTCTTTTCCAATCGTTAGTTTTCACATCAAAAAACTTAATCGGCCTAGCCGGATTTCCAACAACTACTGTATAAGGAGGAATGTCTTTCGTTACCACACTGCCAGCGCCCACCACACTATGCTTACCGATCCTCACACCCGCCGTAATAACAGCATTGGCGCCAATCCAAACTCCATTGTCAATAATAATTGCCTCGCATCGTTCTTTTTGCCTGCTTGGCGGCAACGAAACATCTTCATAACTATGGTTTAATCCCGATATCACGATATGTTGAGCTAACATTACATCGTCTCCGATCTTGACCGGGCCAATCAATACAGACGAGATGCCAATAATACTCCGCTCGCCGATCTGTACATCACCAGCACCGTTATTGATCGTTACAAAGTCTTCAATTATAGAATCTTTTCCCAAAGAGAAAGCGTTAAACGGAAACACATCCATTCTTGTTCTGAGCCTGATGACGCTACCGCGGCTGCGATCATGGAAAAACGGGTTAAGCAATAACCGCACCCAATAACGAGGTCTTGCCTGGTTTTTGGGCATCATCATCCGAAGCGCCAGCCTTTTTAACTTCGGATTTGCTTTCACCTGTTTTATAATCGATGCAACCAATTTATTTCAATTTCGACAAACCTTTGAAAAAACCCCAAGCAAAACAAATTATCCCCGGAATAACGAACCACTCAAACGGCATAGTTTCTTACTTTTACTTTTTCACCTTGCTCTTTTTCAGAAAGATACTGATCAAATCGCGGTCCTAAAAAGATAAAAACCCAAGACAGATACATGACGTATGATGAGGGAGGATAATTCATCACCTCATTACCGTAACTACAAACAAAAATTCCAGCGTAGCCCGCGGTTAATGCCAGCAATTTTATACGCAACCCGGCATGTCGGATTGCCCATACGATACCACACCCTCTTCCCAAAATATACATCATCATGCTAAACCAAACCGTAAATCCAACAATACCATACATGGCCCATACCTTAACCCAGTAACTATCGGGGGCAACAGAGGCTAAATATGTGCCGGGGTTGTATTTTACACCGTTATAACCAATGGTGCCCAAGCCATCGCCAAACGGCCGCGTATTTAAATACGCATGCAGCCGTTCCTGGTTCACTAAGCGTACATTTAAGGATGCATCTTCAAAGTCAAGGGCGGTTCTCAACCGATAAATTGAATAATTTGTATTACCGATGTAGGTGAATTTCAGAAACCCAACAAAAAGTAGCAGCACAAACGCACCGCTTAACATATAAATCAATTTCTTTGAGAGAAAAATCGCCACCACTCCTCCAGCCAGCAGCGCGAAAAGCGCACCGCGGGTACCTGATATAAGCATACCATAAAACAACACTCCTGCAAACACAAGCAGGAGCATCCGCTTCCACCACGTAAATTTACCGAAGAAAAGCACGAAACACATCAATGCAAATTGGGCTTGCGAAGCACCGAATTGCCCAGCATCACTGTAAAAGGAAAAAACCCGTAGTTGGCCAAAAAGCACATGGGTTATTTCTCCCCCGTCATCCAAGAAAGCCTGTTCACCAGGAGATAGTCCAATATGCAGTTGTTTGATACCGTTTAGAGCACCGATGAGCGAAAACAGGATGCTCAATGCCAAGAAACAGTCTAACTGACGATGAGTTTCTATAACCGCAAAACCCAATGAAACCACCAAAAAAGGCAATAAAACCCCGACCCGAAGTTCGCGAATCCAGCCGGCGATGCTGGCGCTGGGCGATAAGACCATTAATACGCTCCAGCAAGTCCATATCAGCAAGACGATTAATAAGTCATTGCCCCTAAAGGTAAAAGGTGTTGATTTCGAGACCCCCAGAGCGGCAGCCCAAGTCGCAACCGTCATCGCGTCAATTACATACATCGGAACCTCAACCAACTCCCGCGTGAAAGCCCACTCAAAAAAGCCGATAAATAGAATGGATACAACACCTAAAAACGGTTGTTTGAAAACCAAAATCAGGTAAATGGTACCCAACGAAAGCCCAATCAACACCAATGGAACAACGATCCCGCCGAGTATGGTCATTGCTCCGATCAAGCAAGGAGCTAATAGGAGCATACCTATGACAACGTAAACATGTGTGTTACCTGCTACATTAAATAGGCCCGCAAATGGTCTCGATACGTTACCCAACTTTTAATGACTTATTGAACACCCATCCAAGAAAATGCTCTTGGTTTCCAATCAATGATATTCTCCGCTTGGCCTCTTCGTCGATTACCGTACCCGAGCTACAGACAGCAAGGCAACCGTCGGCAAAATACAGCCATTCTTTTATTTCGTTTGTTTTACCGAGATCACCGCCATCGATTATGATTAAATCAAATTCCCTCTTTAACACGTCAAAACTGGAATGCAGCCCATCAATACCGTCCAATTCCATAAGCGATCTTTTGGTGTTATTTATTTTTAGAAACGTAATCAGCTCAGTTGCTTTGATTTTTCGTTCGGCCAGAAAGTGATTGAAATTATTCGCAACTGGCGACTCCTTTGCCAATTCAATGTCTTTTTTTATCGCTTGATCATCATCACCAATGAGCAGTACCTTAACTCCGCTTATGGCGAAAGAGTAAGCCAACGAGGAAGCAATAAACGATTTCCCATCACCTTTATTCAAGCCACTAACTACCAGTATCTTGCCATTGCTTTCCATTAAATACTTCTTGATTTCAAATCGAATAACACGCAATTGGTTCTTCAGTGCTCCGTATCTTTTATTGCCTTCTGTATTCTCCCATACCTCTTCGAAATCACGCTCGGGCAGCGGACAGTTCACTATTTCACCAATTATTGGCATCCCGTTGGTGTACTTGGCGAGTTCATCCACGGTTTTAACGGATCTATCTGACAAGAAGAGGATGAATAGAAGGGCTAAGCAAACCGAGCCACCTGCCACTCCGGCGCCAGCCACATAGAGTATTCGCTTTGACGCCTGAGCTTCTCCGGGGAGCCCGCGCATCACAATACTCAACCTCCAAGCCGACAACCCTTCTTCTCCAATCGTATTCAATCGGCCAACAGATTCCGTATAACCTTCCAAAGCCAAATCCAACTCCTGTTGGAGGCGTTGTAGCTCGGCGTCTGCCGGCATAATGCGGTCTAAACGCGATTTTAATGATCGATGCTCTGATTCTAGTGCAGCAGTGCTATTTTCGAGCATCGCCAACTCGGTTTCAAGCGTTCTTCGTTGACTCAACAATTCAGCTTTAGCAACTCTAGAGACTTCACCATTACTCGTCGTAGACCCAGCGAGTTTGGCTTTCCGTACTAATTGGAGGGAATCGACGATCTGCTTGTCGGCCGACTTGAATCCACCGTCTACATAGCGCTGGTTAGCTAATTTTAGCGCTTGGTCCAACATCACAATCTCACTGCTATTTGATTGCCCTGTTTCTGTTGTCTGTTCCTGAATTTTCTGATTTATAGCGCGAATAGCCCCCTTGGTTGCCGAAATCTGCCGCCTATTATCTGCTAGGTTCTGTTCATAAGTTGCCACGCGCTCGTATAACGCACTCGACTGGTCTCCAACTCCGGTAACGCCACGGCTCAACTTGTACGCATTCAGCTGAGTCTCCGCTTCGCTTACCCGTAACCGTTTGTCTGTAATTGTAGAATCGAGCGAAGCCCGCCTACTGTCGCTGCTAGACGAAAGATGTATATTATAATAATCAACAAAATCTTCCACCAACGCATTTACCGCATAAACGGATAAACCCTGCTCATTCGATGTGAACGCAACATCTATAAATCCGGTAATATCATTCTGGGAGACGGAAATAGACTCTTGGAGATTAGCCTCATAATACCCCATAGATTTGATGTAATCATAAAGCTTTAAGGCTCCTTCATTATCCGCAGGAGAAATAATCGAACGCTCACGGAGCTTTTTCCGATAAGCCTGTAAAACCTCTTGGCGTTGGGCAGGAGAAAGCGCCTTTAACGGATCACTCAACTCTTTAAACGGCGACTCCTGATTTTCCAAGTCGTGAATAATCAGTCGATATGAAAGCACATTAATCATCGACTTTGACCGGATCATTTCTGTAAAATAATTGAACTGGCGGGCATTAGAGACCTCTCCAACGGAAACACTCGAAATAGCCAAAATCCTTGCTTCAGACGTATAATTATCCGGCATGTCCTCGGTAAGGAAGTATGTCAGCACGCCGGTTACTAACGGCACAACCAGTAAAAGCCAAGCATGCCTTACCAAATACTTCAATAGCGCCTTGAAATCAATCATAAATCGAAATTATTCTATGTCAGCAACTTTAACACCGATCAATTGCTCTAGAAGGTCTTTCGTTTTCAAGAAAGCAATTTCGGCCAATCTAAATTCACTATTCGTTAAGTAATACGCTTCTCTAGCACTTGAATATTCGCTGCGTTCTATCTCGTTTCGCTCATACTTCAACCGAGCATCTTCAAATAAAGCTTCAGCATCTTGCGCTGCCTGGGTCTGTGATTTTAATTCACTCAAAGAAAGTACATAATCATAGTATCTGCTTTTAACCTCATTTGTCAATTGCAATCGATATTCCTGCGTTTCAAGCTTAGCTATCTCATACGCCTTTTTTGCCTGTTTAACCTGAAATGGCTTTTGCAGCAATGTGCCGGGATTGAGCGTCACGCCCAATTGCCAACCATTCACTACGTAAGGGTTTGCCGGATCAATAGCTGTCTTACTTTCTGGGCGATAAAAGTACGATGCATTAAGCGCGTCAAAATAGGATACGCGCGCGCCGTTTAACGTGCTTTTCGCTAAGGACTCCCTGCTGTCCATGATTTTTCTTTGTGGGTAGTTTTCAATTGCCAATTCAATCAAGCGATCCAATTTTTCCAACTTGATGTCGGCCATAATCGACTCTTGCGAAATCGCTTTTGAAGCCACTCCAAAAATCATTGAAATTATAAGTAATATCTTCATTGCTTTATAACAAATTTGCGTGGTAAACATCATGCTTTTCCATTGTTGATGATTCTTTTGTTTTTCATATCTCGCAGCAAAATTCATGTATTTTTTTTTTAAATCACCGGTTTACATGCTGCTTTCCGAGGAAATGTAGTAAACATGCTACATGATTAGCCTTATTGGCAAACAACGCAGCTTCATTATTCAAGCAATCGATTTCTATACCTCCAACGAGATAGTCGTATGGCCAGGAGAAGTACAGACTTAGGCTCCACTTCCGTGTACATCAAAAGCCCGTAAAAGTAAAAACGCCAGTGAGAGGCATTTATGACCTTAAACGGATTCACGCTGAAACAACGCCGGAACCGTCTTCAGTAAAATCTTCAAATCCATCCAAAATGAAAAGTCACTCGCGTAATCGTTATCGAGTCGACGCCGCTCTTCGTCGGACATCTCACTGCCCCCGCGTTTGGTTACCTGCCATAACCCCGTTATCCCCGCTGGCCCTAAAAACCGCATAGCCCACTCATCCGATGTGAGTTCTTGCGCCTCATATAATGGTAGGGGTCTGTTGCCGACCAACGACATATCCCCTCTCAGTACATTGAAAAGCTGGGGTAGTTCATCTAAACTTGTATTTCGCAAAAGAGAACCGAGCTTCGTAATCCTCGGGTCATTCTTTATTTTTACAAAAGCAGACACCCCATTATTAGCAGCGTATTGATTCAAAGTTGCCAACTCATCCAATTCTTTTTCCGCATTAACCCTCATGGAACGGAACTTATAGAAATCAAAGACTTTATAGCCTGTTCCTGCCCGCTTACTTTTGTAGACAATAGGTCCCTTCGAATCAAGTTTGATTAATAATGCAATCAATAGCATAAGCGGCGACAAAAGCAATAACAGCAACCCTGCTACCACCACGTCAAACAATCGCTTGGTAGGCGGTATAACGTACGATTTTGGAGGGGTGGCCGGACAGGTTTGCCGGTCATTCTGGATATATCTGAATCTTAGAATCAGTTTAATACGTTCCCGTAAATCAGCCACATTGAACGGGTAAAAGTAGATGTCCCTCACAAAAGGCCGAAATGTCTCCACTACGGTTTTTCTGTCACCTTTAAAGCTAAGCAGTATAACACTGATTCCCTGAGTTAGGGGGTTTTTTCTTATATTGTTGATCAACCGTTTTGTATCCAGAACCTCATCACCAATCTCCAACAATAAGATTTCCGGGATTTGTAATAGGTGGCAATTCTGAATATAATGTTCCAAATCTTCTATTTCATCGAATTTAGCGATATCGACGTTATCAAACATGCCCTCTTCCAATTCATCCCTGAACTTCGTACCTAAGTACGCTATGGATATGGTGAGAAAATGCTGCTCTTTTTTAATATCAGTTAACAAATCCATAGGGTGATGTATTAAATATGTTTTCAATGGTTTGTTTTAATTTGAGTGGATCGAAAGGTTTACGGAGGCAATAACTGATTGAATATGGAAGACTATCTAGCTCCTCCACTATACCCTTTGAAGCGGAAAGCACGATTACTGGTATTTCACAATATAGCCCACTTACCTTAAGGCATTTAAGAAATGCGTTTCCATCCATCTGAGGCATAACCCAATCCATGATGATTAAGTCGGGAATGTTATTTTTCTCCAAATAAAGAAATGCTTCGTATCCGTTGGCCATGGCTTGCACGTCAAACTCCTTAGACAGGATAAACAGTAATAATCTTCGGATCGTGGGCTCGTCTTCTACCAGAAGTATTTTTTTCTTCATATATTCATCTTCTTATTGAGAAAACCTGTAACACGCACAAATCTGCATGTTTTTTCAGCGAATAGAATAAGAAAACCATCGAATAAACTACATTTGTAGCCAAAGCACTACAATCGATCCTGCAGAAAAGCCGAGCCCGATGCCCAATGGCTATCTGATGATAAATTTGAGGATGGTTACCGCAAAATCCCTAATAATCGCAATCATTTTCATCGGGAATAATACACAATGAACAATCAACACAATTGCCGATCGAGGGTCATGGAAACAAGCTATCAACAATAGCCCCACGGGAAAAAGAACCTGATAAAAATCAAGCATCCATACTTGGAACGGTTGGTTTTTCGGTGTCATCAGAATAATTGGTTTATGGCCATAGCGCTTCAGGCGAATGACAACGAGGACGAAATATACCAATAGTAATATCACTAATAGCTTCTCATCTATGTATCCCAATATTCCAACAAAAGCCGCTAATTCAATACTGAAAATAGTGATTGCAATGGGCTTAAATACTGAAAGATTCATCTGTGTAGCAAACGTCCTTATACCTGCTTTGAAATCGTTTTCCCTATCCAGATACTGATGCCACAAAATTCCTCGAAGCCCAAACGAAAAAGCCCAAATACCAACGATTATAAGCCAGTAAAAATCAACGGATTGACCAGATATGGAGCTGATCCCCGATAACATTGTCAATGTAGGGAACAAATGTGCCCCGCATGCATCACATAAAGGGCCCAATGCCCCCCTGTTTTTGAACCTGAATGGTGGGATGGAATATAGACTGAACGCTATCCACGCCAAGGAATAGAAAGTGACGGTCAATATATCCGGCCACATCAAATAACCAAATACCATCCCAATGACCACGCATCCAATAGGGAACAACCACCTCCATTTGGCTGGAATCCCCACCAATCGGTTCCGCTTCCCAGCAGCTCGGTCGGCATCAATATCGGTGATGTCATTGATAATACTTACGTAAATGGCACCAATGACTAAGGATACAAGATAGAATAAGCAGTATGGCGCTACTTTATATAGCGGCATATCAGAAAACTCGCTTGTTGCGTATGCTATTGCCAGAATGGGAGGCAATTTGTATTCCCACCATTCAGCCGCCCGAATCGCCTTAACTACTTTTATCCGAAACGCCATAACGCAATCTAATATAAGCCATAATGGCCTCTAGACAATATGCTGTAGTGAGCTCCTCCGACCCCCATCCCATTGCTTTGCTGGGCCCCGAGTAATAAAACGATCTCCGCGGCCAATAGCCTCTAACGTTTTGACTTTCCAATAATAAATGAATGGCTTTATCTAACCGATCACCTCGGTAACCCGCATTGATTAACGCAGTGGCCCCAAGTGCCGTATCCAACAGAGAATCACCCAAAAGGCCTGTAACCGAAGCACGGGCTAAAACTTTCTCAATGATGACAGTTTCTTCCGGAACCAGTTCATCTATACCACGATTAAAGTTTCGCGAAAGGAAATAGTAGTACGTAAAGGGATTTCGATACCACTTGTCGCAATCATCTTCGGCATTCGTATACAATATACTTTTGAGAAAAGGGATGATTCCCCGTGTATCTTCATTCAATCCAAGCGCGTAGAGAACGTTAGCATTTACGACACCATCAATATCATATTTGCCGCTTTCGTTTCTAGTCCAATATAAGATATTTCTGATCGGATATTTGAACTCCCGGAGAATTAACTTCAGATAAATAGGATCTAACTTATTTTTGAGTCGGGTCGTGATCCACGTATAAAACAATCCGTTCCTGCTTCTGTTATAAAGAAAAATTCTTTCATTATCGGGAAATTCCACACCACATCCGATTAAAACTTTAGAAGCCATCACGGTAGTGTCGAGATCCGGAGGATTCACCTTAAATAACGGATTCCGGACCGTAAAAAAATTCCACACCCCTCCTCTCATCATTTGATACTGTAAAAAAATACATATCTTTTCCAATATCCGCGCTGTTTGGATGGTCTTTGGCAATGTCTGTAGACACAGTCCAATCACAGCGGTTGGAAAAACGCATGAATCCGTCGTAATATCATTTTGCATATCATCATCGGACGCGATATAGCAACAAAACTCCCCACTGGGATATTGGTGTTCATATAGGAAATCGACGCCCTTGTTAATGGCGGTCGTCAATTTCTTAAAATCGGCTATCATCACGAATCCATAAGATTAAAAAAAAGCGACAACTTCATCAAACGATTTCGGAAAGCCTGAGACATGAGACTAGGAATTTCCATAACCGCTCGCAAAGGTTGTAACATGAAAGCTTCTTTGTATAGTTTCCACGATTCGGAAAAACGCCTTTCGCGTATCAACTTGTGTTTCGCTAGCTCCATCATTACTGAAACACGTTTCTTTGTAAAAACTGCTATTTCATCGTCGCGCAACAAATGCTGGTACAGATTCAGAATTTCCTGATCATCTACATTCATGATTTCCAACACTTGGTTCCTTACGCGACCGTCGTATATGTTATGGTCGTGCACCTGCTTATACCATAATTTTTCCAAGGTGAAGGCAGCCCTGCACGGTTTATTAAGAATCATATCCAAGTATAGGCTCCAGTCCTCTCCTATCCGCAGTAATTTATTATATCTTCCAGCGATAGATGATTTACGGATAACGGTAGACGACGAAGGGGACGGGCAAGCAGACAAATAGAGCTTTCGTAAGTCATCGCTTGACAATAACATCCAGTCGCCTACCTGATCTTTCCCTATATAAGGTCGTAAAAATGGATCTCGGCATAAAAAATCGTGAGGCCCCCCGATTTTGTTTTCTTGAAGCCAGTTTGCGAACACGAAATCCAACCGGAAATGCTCAATCGCATGTACACATTTCATCAGGAAATCCGGTGTCCATACATCATCGGAGTCCAATGGGGCAATAAATGTTCCTTGAGATAATTCCAAGCCTACATTGCGTGCGGTTGATTGCCCGCCATGTGGAATTTTAATGTATTTTACCCTTTTTTCTACGGAAACCAATTGTTCGGTATGGTCTTCCGAGCCATCGTCTATAACCAGCACTTCCACATTGGGATAGGTCTGCTGCAACGCGCTTTCAATCGCTTTCATAACGATAAACGCCCTGTTGTAAGTGGGTATAATAACCGAAACTAATGGGTAACTCATCATAAAAAGTCAGTAAGCATGTCAATAAAATCCTGTTCAGGGTGGGCCGGTAAAATATGATCAATGGCTTTCCGCGCTTCCTCACCGATTTCTTTCCATTCGTATCTGCGTGCCCATGCCCGTTCCATGGCATCTTCAAAAGATTCCTGGCTACAATGGCTCACAAATCCCGTAACATTATCTTCAATAAACTCCGCACTCCCACCGGCGTTAGTGGTAATGACCGGTCGACCGGTTTTCATAGCCTCGACAATCGTGAGAGGTAGCCCTTCACAGCGTGATGGAGCCACCAATGCATGTTGATTTTTCCATATTTCTTCAAAGTCATTGGTAAAACCGGCAAACGTCACCTGATCAATTTCAAGGTAGTTAACGAGCGCCTTCAACCCGACCTCATCGGGGCCCGAACCAAAAATTGTCAAATGGATATTCCGGGTTTTCCAGACCGGCCTACTCAAAATCCGCAGCAAGATATCCTGCCCTTTATCAACGATAAACAATCGGCCGATACAGCATATATGGAAGGTTGACATAACCGTTGGGAAAGGTACCGTTCGCGTCACCCTCACCGGGTTAAAAATAATCCTACTATGGGGCAAGGACAAGCCAAACTGTTCCTGGGTCAATTGCTGGTTATGCCGAGAAACAAAAAAGCAAGCCTTGGCGTTTAAAAAGATCTGCTGTATACATGTCCTGTCAGCGGGCCAGGGCCAAAAAGATTCCGCCGCCTTGTGGGAGATAATGACATAAGGAATCCCCATTTCCATACAGGCATACATATACCCCACCCCATCGAAATTTATACCTTGTGATAAGATAACCAATGACGGTTTTTGTTTAACCAGATGCATCTTAAAATTCCGAATCGGATCGGTTTGCACGAATCCGGGTAGATTTCTTTTCCATTTCTTTTGAAGCCGACCCCATATTCGAGCAACGACATGTCTTTTCGGATTCGTCTCTAAAAACTGGACCCCATTTTTTTGGTGAAGCGCAATTTTCGGATGCTCCGGATGAACAACAGACTTTGCTACAACCACATGGAAATTCCGTTTTTGTAGGATAGGAACACAAGCAGACCAGAGCTCCTCACTCCCTCCCCATGCATCTAAAATCGCCGAAACAATGAGGACGCATTTTTTTGACGAGATGTCTGATGGCTTTGTCTTAGCGTAAAGATTCCTCATCCAGTATTTCATTGTTAAACAGGGTAGCGTAAGTACCATTTGATCGGGCGAGTAAGAGAGGAGATCCTTCTTCGACTATTCTCCCCCTATCCAGAACATAAACATAGTCGGCATTCTTAACGGTCGAATAGCGATGGCTAATCACCAAGGTGCCCCTATTTCCAACATGTGATCTCAGTTTATCGAACAATGTATATTCCGCTGTTGTATCCAATGCACTTGTTGCCTCGTCCAAAATCAAAAAATGCCCGCTACTGTACAACGCCCTCGCAGTGGCAAGCTTTTGCCATTGGCCGATACTTACCTCCTGCCCATCTTCGAAAATCCTACCCATCATCGTATCATAACCCTTATCAAATTGCCGGATAAATTCATGGGCACCCGACAGCTTGGCCGCGTTTGAGATGTCATCCTTACTATGTTCGCCGCGGGAGATATCCCCAAGGGAAATATTTTCCGCAACACTCATGTTGAACCGGGTAAAATCTTGAAACACTACGCCTATTTGCTTTCGGTAATCCGAAAGTGAAAACCGTCTGATATCCATACCGCCCAATTCAATCCGGCCCTCGGTGGGGTCGTAAAGACGGGTTATCAGCTTGATCAACGTACTTTTGCCAGCGCCGTTCAACCCTACCAATCCCACAATTTTGCCAACCGGTATATCGATACTAATGTCTTCCAAGGTGGGGGTGTGCAGATGTGGATAGGTAAACGAAACATGTTTCATTTCAATGCACATATCGGGTCCACCCGGTATAGGTGCCGGATTGTGCGTTTTGTCAAAATCACTTTCCATCTCAAAAAGTTCGAAAATACTATTGACAAAAATATTATTTTGATAAACAACCGAAATCGCCGCGGTTACCCCTTGCATTAGATTGAAAATCTGAGGAAAGATGACAAGGAAAATAGTAATGTCTCCCGCGCTGACGGTCCCGTTGATCGCACCCATTGCAATATAGAAAATACAGGCAAAAAAACCTAAACTCGCCAAAGAGGTTGTGAGTACCTCGCCTTTGGTGCGTTGGAGGCTTATTTTAAGCCGCTCAGCCATCAATTGCAGCCGGATGCCGAAATACTGCTTTTTGAAATGATGCCCCAAATTATAGGCCCGTACTTCTTTGGCCGATACCTCTGTGGTGATCAGGTTACTGAGGTACGTCGTTTTACGTTCCAATGGCGTATTTTTTATACGCAGCTCATTTAACTTTCCCGAATAATGGATTCTTACAAATAGTGTAGGTAAAACAAAAAGCACCAATATGGGTAACAACAGCCAGTCTATCGATATAATGATAGACGCAATGGCCAACATACTCAACAGATTTTTTACCGTATCCAATAATGCGATAATCACGGCGTTGGGACGCTCAGAACCTGCCTCCCGCGCACGCTGCAGGATATCGAAATATGCCGGGCTTTCGTAATAAGCCAATTCCAAACTTACCGCTTTTTCGTGTATTTTGTTATTGATGTGCTCAGACACTTTTGCGGCCTGTATTTCGGTGGTATAGGCCGATATGGCTTTGGCGACATTGTATAATCCAGCTAGTATTCCGGCAAAAGCTACCTGACGGATTATCTGGTCAGCGAAATCCGGATTACCAAAATCCTGTTGGGCGACAATATCTAAAAGCCCTTTGAGCGCATATAATGACCCGAAAAACAGTGCTGTTTCGACAACGATCATCAAGATAACCAAGAGCGTCATCCCACCAGCCAATGACCAAACCAATGCGATAGGCTTCCTAACATCCAAGTTAGACAAAATCTGCTGGAACCGAATAGAAATCGATTTTATCATTTGCTTTTCTTACGCTTTCGTACGCTCCGGGTGCCGACAACTAACAAAACGATAAAATCGGTTAGGCCGAGTAAATTCATTATAATCATAGATAGTCATAAGTAACCAGAATATACTGCGCAATGATAGCAAATAAGTCAACCACAAAAGTGTTTTCCTAATCACATATTTTTATCTTGTAAAAAAAATCCTACATGATGTTATCCACCATGTAGGATTTCTCTAAAAAAGAGCTGAAAATATTACAACCGCTTCACCCTTATATTCCGAAAGTGAACCTCCGATCCATGCCCGAGGAACGCGATATGGCCTGTCGCGCGTTTCAATCCTGGGTGATCCTTCTTGTCCAACGTGCCGTTCTTAGACGCTTCGGCCAAGTCCCCATCCACAATCACCGTTCCGTTCAGCGTTACCTTAATCTTGTTACCCTGTACACGAATTTCCTCGGTATTCCATTCACCCACGGGCTTCAAGTAGCCGCGCTTCGCTGGAATAACGCCATATACCGAACCGTGATACTGATATTCCTCCAGGTTCTTATACATATCGGCACCATCGTCAAGCACCTGTATCTCCATACCACCGTAAGCGGCGTCGCCTTCCATCGGTGCACGGATGCCAATTCCATTGTTTGCACCGGGGGTCAACCGGAAGTCAAACCGGTAAATGAAATCGGCAAACTCCTCCTTCGTATAGAGGTTCCCCCCCGACCCTTCTGTCGGATAGATGGCTAATGTGCCTTCATCACTCACATGGTAAGCCGTGGTATTGCCTGTCCATGCGTCCAAATTGCTCCCGTCAAACAGCACTTGGAAACCTTCCGCCTGTTCTTCCGTGCTAAGCGTAAACGTTTCGCGGCGTGGCAGCTCCCGTACATAGATATCGCGGTACATCACGTGCGTGCCGTGCGCTTGCAATTCGAGCTGTTCCGTCGGGAATATCGGCAGATTTCGGTCCCAAAAGTTCTCGAGCACCACGTTATCGGTTACCAACTCTCCGTTGAGGTACACGGTTACCTTGTCGCCAACCATGGCAATACGAAATGTATTCCATTCTCCCAATGCATTGTCGGCCACCTTAAGGGGGATGCTCTCGTGCTTTTGGTTGTTATACAGTCCACCGGATCCTACCTGTGCCCCTACATTCACCCGCGATGTGTCCCATATCTGTACCTGTGGCGTACCACGTAGGTAGATACCCGCATCGCCCTCTTTTCCTTCCTTGTCTAACTTCCAGTCAACAAGCATCTCAAAATCACCATATTCCTTCGTCGCAACAATATTATCGCCATGGCCATTGAAATGCAATACACCCTCTTCTGCGTACCAACCCTGGCGCATTACTTCATCCGCTTTTGCCTGCTCAGCAGCAAGTGTCTTGGTATCCATTGCATTTCGTGCAATCGGATTGGCAACAAGCCCTTTCCATCCATCCAAATTCCGGCCGTTGAACAGGGATACGTATCCCGGACCTTTAGGGAGGCCATCGATATGCTTCTGAATCGCCTCGCGTAGGTAGCTGCTTTCGCTGCCGGACAGCATCCCGATGGCTTTAGTCAATAGCCGGGTCACATCTGCGCCATAAAACTGGTTATTCTCTAGCGCAATGTTTATCACCGTATTCATCGCGGTGCTACCCAATTCATTATCGTCCATAAATTGGCCCGCAAAGCACAACGCCTGATAAGTCGCTTGGCCTTGCAGTGTCTGCAATATCGACTTGCGCTGATCTGCGGTCTGCGCAACCTCAAAAGCGTCTCGCAAATAAAGCACCTTCTGGTCGGCGGGTAGGTCGGCAATGCCAATAACGCGAACCAAGCCGTTGATTACTTCACCCAATTGGCTGGCATCCATTACCTTCTTGCGGCTTAGCTCCACCAATTTAGGTAACGCCTCCGCGTCAGTCCAACTGGCCAACGCCGACGTCGCAGCGCGCCGTAAAGCGGGGTTTTCACCATCGGCATAGTCCGACACAATGGTCAAGGCATGCTGCCCACCTATTCCTGCCAGGATGGGGAAATAGTGGGGTTGTGCATTGGCACCTGCGCCCTGCAGGCCGGAAATAACCTGTTGCACTTGGCCCGCTCTGTCAGCACCTCGATCTACCGCTACAACCACGGCATTTTGCACGTGCTTGATATACCGGCCATCGGCCGATACCAGCAGCCCAGATAAACTGTTCAGGTCATCCGGACGGGCAACTTTCGGTAGGGCGGCATAGGCAGCCGCTTTGGCGGCATCCGACGCGTCGCTTTTTATAACGTCGAGAATCACCGGCATACTTTCGCCTGCACCGCGATGGGCTAGCACCTCAATCAACAACACGCGTACCTCGTCGCTCTTTGTTGCTGCCAGTGCTGCTGCCGCCGTTTGCGTAAGCTGTTTGCTCTTCGAAATGAGCAGCACGTCTTTGATGGCAGCCCGCGTCTGGTCGTCGGCATCGGCTAATAGGGGAATCAACTCTTCCGCCTCTGCATCACCATTTAATTGGTGAAATGCTTTTACCGCAGTTACGCGCACCGCCGGCGAGGTGGCATGCAGCGCCTTTCGCACGATAGGTAGCGCGGAGGCCTGCCGCTGGTTACCCAAATAGCGCAGGATATCTGCCTGTGCCTGTTCGTCGCCCTTGGCAGCGTTGCCGACCAATTTAGCAGACGTCCGCTCATTGAGGTAAGGTACCAGCAAGCCCAGTGTAGCATTCCGGTATACCGGATTATCATCTCTGGTTTCCTTCAGCAGCTTGCTGACCTGCTTTGCGCCGTTGATGTCCGTCAGCAACTCCAATGCCGCGAAATGGGTATGTACCTGGTTGTCTCCGCGGGTATCCTTGAATAGCCGTGATGCCAGCTTGCCTGCGGCTTTTGTCTCACCCAATTCGATGAGCCGGTGTAGATAATTGACATAGGCCGCCGTCGCGTCCGTCGGATCGTATGCGTAGTCCGCCGCACGGGCCGCTGCCCCCAATGTTGATCCGGAGGCTGTTCCGCCGATGCGCGAAAGGGCATACAATACCGCCTTCTGCAAGTTCGCATCGCTAGCCCCGGCTTTGGCGAGGATAGCCTGCTCCGCTGGCGCATACCCAATGAAACCAAGCGCGTTGACGATATTCATCTCCGCAACGCCGTTGGCTTGGAGCAGTGCCGCCAGCAACGCACCGCCAGCGGCATCGGTACCAATGCGGGCAAGTGCCCGCGATGCTTTCTCACCCAGGTAGGCATCGGTAAGGTAGCCACTAAGGGCCTCCACCGCCGTGTCGTCTCCCGCATTTTGCAACAACTGGATAACGAAGCCTTTATTGTCTTTGTCATCAACCGCCGCCAAGGCAGCTACCGCTCCTTGGATAAATGCTGCCCGTTGCCGGTCTTTGCCCGCAGACAACACATGGTAGCTGTAACTGTTTGTAGCGTATTCGATCCCGGCATTATCGCCTTGTCCGGGGGGCGTCAACTGGGATAGCAGCGCTGCAATATCCGCGGCCGTGAACCGTTCGAGCTGCCCCATGGCGTCGTTGAGTCGTTGGGTAGTTTCCGATGGCTGTAGTGCCAATACATCGGCAATCTTGGTCGTGGTCGTTCGGGTGTCTCCCTGCTGAGCATATATTGGTGCCTGTAAGATGATTAGCGCTAAAAGCGCAACTATGGACCTTATCATGGATCTGTCTTTTTTTCGTTTTATATCGACCAAGGACCCCGCATGGGTTGGTCTATTAATCTATTCGCTGCTTCGTCGTCGATAAACACTTGCTGCTCGGAATCGAACTTCAATGAGCGTCCGAGGCGCAGTGCGGTCAATCCCATATTCACAATCGTACATGAACGGAATCCATTCTCCTCATTCAACGCAAACTTCTGGCGCGTCTTCACCGCCTCCACAAAATCGGTCATCTGTGGTTCAGGGTCGGGAAACGACGCGAGCTTCCGCTCCATATCGGGGATATCAGACTTGAACCCCCGGTACAACTTCCCATTGGGTCCTTCGATATAGGGCACGCCCACATCTTTGCCTTCGCCATCGAGCACAATCTGGCAGCCATCGGCAAACGTATAGGTAATCCTTCGCCAAGTACCTACGGCATCGCTGTGCTGCTGCGGGGCATCCACTTCAACAGAAATCGGGCTCTCCCCGTCCTTGTTCAGGAAATATTGAACCGGGTCGATGTAGTGTTGCCCCATATCGCCCAGTCCACCACCATCGTAGTCCCAATAGCCCCTGAATGTCATGTGCACACGGTGTTCGCTATAGGGTTTGTAGGGTGCCGGCCCCAACCACATATCGTAATCCAGCTCTTTTGGAACCTCTTGTACCGGAAGGTTCTCCTGGCCCACCCAGAAAAACTTCCAATCAAACCCGGTATGCTTGCTAATGGTTACCTTCAATGGCCATCCCAGCATGCCCGAATCGACCAGTTTCTTAATGCGTTTTACCGGCACATTCATTCCGTAAAATGTGGAATCAAACCGAAACCACGTGTTCAACCGGAAGATGTTGCCGTGTTGCCTGACCGCTTCCACGACTTTTTTCCCCTCACCGATCGTGCGTGTCATCGGCTTTTCGCACCAGATGTCTTTGCCCATACGGGCCGCTTCCGCCGCCATGATGCCGTGCCAATGCGGAGGTGTCGCGATGTGTACGATGTCAACTTCCGGCAGTTGAATCAGTTCGCGGAAGTCCGCCAATTGCTTCACCCCGCTGTCGCCCAATTGCTTCATAGCCAAGGCCAAATGGCGGCTATCCACATCGCAGATGGCCACCGTTTTGGTGCCTGCATAGCCGAAATGCCCACGCCCCATACCACCAACGCCGATAACGCCTTTGGTAAGGTGGTCGCTTGGTGCTAAATAGCCCTGCCCACCCAAAACAAAACGGGGCACAATGCTGAATGCCGCTGCCCCCACTAATGATTTCTTGATAAATTCCCGACGGGACGTGTTTTTTTCCTTCATGATTATTCTGATTTCCAAATCGGTTCCGAAGTCACAAATTTATTATTTCCTTAATCAACACCAAAACTTTTTGAATTTTTTTTAAGAAGATGGATTATATTTGCAAATATGTAACAAAACTATATCGAAATTCGCCAATTAATCCCTATTTTTGAATGCTAATTAAAACGTCATGTCTCCGGTCCTATCACTAAGCAATAATGTAGCCCGTAAATCACGTATTGAGCGCAAAAACCACAGCTTCAGGCTGAAATTGGTTAAGGCCTTAATTGCAGTGAACGGCATGACCAATGCGGCTATTTGCAAACACCTCAACCTTAGTGCGCCCAAGACCCTTGAGTTAATTAATAGCTTGGCCGAAGCGGGGATATTGGAACAAAATGAAAAAGGAAGTTCCATCGGGGGCCGGAAACCGATCTTGAACAAGCTAAAAAGCGACACATTTTTCGTTCTGTGTGTAGAAGTAGAATTATTCAAGGTTAAAATGACCATTGTCGATAATACGAATGCATTTACCCGTACCACTTCTTCGTCGTTCCTGTTAACCAAAGACTGGTCATCGGCCAGCCAACTGCAACAATTAATTGCTGATTTTATAGCCAATGCTGGTATCACGTGGAACTCCATTTTGGCCATAGGCATCAGTATGCCCGGACTGATAAACAAAACAGACGGCCGCAACCACACCTATATGTCCAACAATCGGCGGGAACAGCCGCTACAGGAATACATGGCGGCAGCTTTTGACAAACCAGTGTTCATTATTAACGACGTCAAAAGTGCGGCTATCGCCGAATTGAAATTCGGCCTTGCCAAAGGACGCAACGATGTGTTGGTCATTTTGATGGATTGGGGCATCGGTTTAGGGATTATCATGGACGGTCAACTGCGGAATGGGGCTGCGGGATTCTCCGGAGAAATGGGTCACATGCCATTCGTCGAAGATGGGGCCTTATGCTATTGCGGAAAAAAAGGTTGTCTTGAAACCGTAGCCTCGGGCATCGCGTTAGCAAAGATGGCTAAAGAGGGTATCCAATCCGGCGAGGATTCCCTACTCAATAGTCTTTCAGAACGTGAAATCGAAAATATCGAACCGCAGTTGGTTATCGACGCTGCAAATAACGGCGACCAGTACGCAATTAGTATCCTCGCCCATACCGGAGAAAAACTCGGGAAAGGGATTGCTACGCTGGTTCAGCTTTTCAATCCGGAATTAATTATCCTAGGTGGTAAAATTGCCGCAGCAAATGACTACATCACTATCCCGATTCAACAGGCTATCAACACGTACTGCATGACTCAACTAAAGGATATCGTCTCGGTAGAACGTTCGCAGTTGGGAGCAGATGCCGGAGCAAAAGGCATCGCTCATATCACTTTCGAACGTTATTTTGACCAACTTATCGCACACACCCAAGTCAAATAAGGGTTAGTTGATGGACAGCACGACAATTATATCCACTTGGATCAAAGAGCCGCACTTGGTAGACGGCTGGTCCATATTGGGCAGCCCCGATCAAGTTCCGCGGCCTAGCTTGTGGTTGATCGATATAGATCGCGCCCATGCTATACTTAGCAATCGTTACAGCCAACTCTTGAGTGAAGCTGAGTTGACCCGCTCATCACGCTTCCACCAACCCGCGCATGCCGCCCGTTACAAGACCACGCACACCATGCTGCGAATCTTGCTGGCCGGCACTTCCCAGTCAAACCCCGCAACCCTTCAGTTTGTGGGTGAGCGGCATAACAAACCACGGCTATCTTCTGACCACCGTTCCATTGCCTTCAATCTTTCATATACCGAAGGAAAGTCGATGATAGGGATTGCGGACGGCGCTGCCATCGGTATCGATATTGAATGGTCACATCGGCCGATTATAGTCGAGGATATGCTAGCGGTCTGTTTCTCAACCAACGAAATCAATTACATCACGTCCCAACAAGACGGCGTTCACAGTCGGTTTTTCACATTATGGACAAGGAAGGAAGCCATTCTAAAATTGACCGGCGAAGGCATTGGCGAACATCTACCCTTTTTCGAAGTGTTGGACGGCGCCTGTGTTGCTGAAAAGAGGATTATAGGAGGTAACCCGCCCGACCGGGTCTATCTATATTCGTTCCACCTTCATACAGGCTATGTGGGGTGTTACGCTACATCCGAACCAATAAACCACCTACCCATCTACGAGTTATAGCCACGGGCTACTGTTTGCGGCTAGAACGCTCCCAAATAGCGCTCTGACCACCACGGAAATACCTTATGATGCCCGCTATGACCGCATAGTTCATCACGCAAAAGTAATAGGGAACAAACAGGGCCTTCACACGGAGTGCCTTTCGCTCAAGTAGAAAACCAATTAGCGCGCATAGATAAAATGCCATTTGGCCACAAAACAACAGCGTGTAAATCATTCCCACCCCACGGCTATGTAAAATAGCATTGATTACAAAAACCACCACGAGCAGCAGCGGTGTAACCGTCCATCGGAGTACCCGATGGCTGATATATTGAAAGGCCAGCATCGGATCGGCAAACGGGTTGAGTGCTCGCTTTAACCGCGTAATGGATTGAATACCGCCCGCTGCAATGCGGATTTTCCGCTTCAGCTCCTCTTCCACGTTTTCTGAGGCCATCTCGGTTGCGTATGCATTCGGCTCATAGACCACCCGATACCCACGTTCGGCAATCCGCATCGAAATCATGAAATCATCCAGGACGGTATCTAAAGGGACGGGCTCATACAGCGTTCTACGGATGCTGAAGAGCTCACCAGCGCTGCCCACCACCGTGTGCAGGGCCGAGTCCCAACGTTTCAAAGCCGACTCGTACTTCCAATAAAAACCTTCCCCCGCGGCGCTTGCGTCAGCCACTGCCTCTGCATGCACCCTTTTCTCGCCGGCCACAGCGCCAACCCTGGGATCTGCATAGTGGCTGCAAATTTCCAATATGGCGGTAGGGTTCAGCCACGTGTTTGCGTCCGTAAAAACAACAACATCGGTTGCCACGTATTGCATGGCACGATGTACCGCCGAAATCTTTCCACCGCGGACATCGGTATGCAGCAAATTGATCTCCGGGAATTTCCGGACAAACTCAGGTGTAGCATCCGTGGACCCGTCAGTTATGAAGCAATAGCTTAGTTTTCCCTCCGGATATTGCAATGCCAACGTATTGTGGATTTTTTCTTCGATAACGGATGCTTCATTGTAGGCGGCCACGATGACGGTACACGATGGCAGTTCCGCCACTACGTCCTGCCCTTGTGCTCGCCTACGCGAGCACAACAGCCGTTTCAACCGGACGAAAAGGTACAGCACGACGCCGTAGCCGACATAGGTATACCCAATAATGAACAGGCTAATCCAAAAAACAGTTTCCATGGCGACGGCTTCTTCAAATAATGGCACGAAAGTATCGAATTATCCGATGCGACAGGCAAAATACCCGCAATGGTTAGGGTAAAAAATGAAAACCGTGGCTTTTTTCCGACACGAATGCACGCCAGGCGATGCGGTCCATCTCGAAAGTAAGGTCTGATTCCTTCAATTTGCCGACGGGTATCCAACGAAACACTTGGTCAATTGCCCTATCCGCTTCGAAATCGAAAACCTCAGTACTGAAACGGCATCGCAACGGTGTTCTATTTCTCACGAGGTAGTATACCGCGAGGACCTGGCTGTCGTTGAATGCTGACTTTATAAACACATCGGTGGTATGCACATGCCGCAAAATCTCAATCTCGACATCACATTCCTCTTTAAATTCCCGAATGAGTCCGGCCGACAGCCCCTCGCCGTATTCCAAGCCACCGCCCGGGAATTTACTGAATTCCATGCCATATTCCCGTTCATCGCTGATCAGTACTTCCTGATTCTCGTTAATCAATATGCCGTAAACACGTATGTTAAAATAACCACTCATCGTAAGGGCTTTTTTCGCTTCATTGAAAAGTAAAGTGGCTCAAAACTACGGTTAAATTGTGATTCTTGTCATATTTTAAATATAATCCAACGGTTAAAAAAAGATTATCAACCCATTTGATTATCTTTGCATAGACTATGCAATTGACACAACAAATACCTGAAGGATCACGAAAAGAAGTGATGGCTTACTTGGAGCCATTCATGCTCAATGAAATGAGCGAGTACCTGAAGCCCGTGGAAGAGATGTGGCAACCCGCAGACCTACTCCCCGATTCGTCAAGGGACACCTTTTTCGAGGAAGTACGGGATTTACAGGAAAGCGCCAGGGAGCTGTCTTATGATTTGGTTGCTGTACTGATCGGCGATACCATTACGGAAGAAGCCTTACCTACCTACGAGTCGTGGCTTACCATGGTAGAGGACGTCAACAAAAACGAGCAAGGGGGGTGGATGAAATGGGTACGTGCTTGGACGGCAGAAGAAAATCGGCATGGCGATTTACTCAATAAATACTTATACCTCTCCGGCCGCGTGAATATGCGGGAAATGGAAATTTCCACACAATACTTGCTGCAAGACGGTATCGATATCGGAACGGGTAATGACCCCTACCGGAATTTCATTTATACCTCTTTTCAGGAGTTGGCCACCAACGTGTCGCACAGGCGGGTAGCCGCTTTCTCAAAAAAGGAAGGCGACAGGCTGTTGGCAAAAATGTGCGGCGTAATCGCCGCTGATGAAGCGCGCCATGCGAAAGCTTATATGTCTTTCATTTCCAAAGCAATGGAAGTTGATCCCAGCGAAGTGATGCTGGCATTTGAAGACATGATGCATAAGAAAATCGTGATGCCTGCGCTGTTACTTAGGGAGTCGGGCGAGCCACAAGGAGAAGCATTCTCACACTTCTCGGATGCAGCGCAACGACTGGGTGTGTATACTGCGATAGACTATGTAGATATCCTGAAAGAACTGCTGCGTGAATGGAAGGTCGAGTCCGTCAAGGAATTAAATGAGGCCGGTGAACGTGCACGGGATTACCTGGTCCGCCTACCCGACCGCTTACTGCGTTTGGCCGACCGGATGAAAGTTCCTGATAAAAGCTACAGCTTCAAGTGGATACACGCGAGATGATGTGTTGATTTGAAGATTCCTTCCAGCCCTAGCGGTCGGCCAATTTGTTCAGTTTGAGATAGCCGGGGTGTAATTCATCATCAGGCCGGGCTGTATCGCGATCCCCAATGATAACCGTGTATTTCTCTTTCAAACGCGGCGCAAGTACTTCTTCTATTTCGTAAACGTCGTCCACATCAATTCCATATTTATCATCAATATGGGATGAAATATTATGTTTCCAGAAAGTTTGTTCCTTCGTTTGCCTGATTGCATCGGCGACCGTTGTCCCTACCGAAAGGCATTTATAATGGTATTCCTCAAAATCATTTTCTTTATAACCACCAAGGTTAACGAAAAACAGCTTCCGATGGTCGTTGCGTTCCAGCACACGGCTTCTTAATCCAATGTCGATGGCATACCCATCCACCACCGTAACTTCACGCCAAGCATCGATATGGATTTTACCGTCCGCCTCCGGCCAAAAACCGACAATATCCGGCACCAAGTCTTTCAGTGACGCCCCAATCCCGAAGAAAACATCGTGTTGTTCGGTATGCCTGCCCTGCGGTTTACAGCCAAGCAATAACATATACAGTTTCAAATCCATCATGGTTAATATTAGAAGTGCTTTAAATTTGATTTTTATTCCGGGATGACCTTGAATCCTCCCTCACCGGATACCGGAGCCAGCGTGTACGCGTTAATGCCCTGGACCGTAATCGTGTATCCGCTCGCCGTATCCGAGGTGTAGAAGCTGAACGTCGCCGTACCATCCGCACCGGTCACGATATTCGGGTTCCACGGTCTACTGGAATTCTACAGGGACGGTGATGTTCCATATCAGCAATGATCAGCAAGCAAGGGTAGATATACTTCCGCCATCATGCAACGGGCGCTACCTCCGCCAATTTGCTCGATGGTGTGCAATGGTGAATGGAGGATAGGATTGAACGATTCCAGCAAATTCATCTGTTGTGGTTGGAGCGAACCGAATGCCTGCGACGACATCACGAGGTAATGCACGCCATGTTTGTTTTTAACCTGCAGCATGTTGCCCGCAAAAGCGGCCATCTGTTCGTGATTGATGGATACAATAATTTTACCCGACCTTTGCAGCGATTCGGTGACCGAAATCAAATCAGCGGAGACAATAGCTTCCAAATTGATAACTACATAGCGATCGGCAATGCACATCATTACATTGGTGTGATAGATGGCTATACCGTTCCGATCAACAGCATCGAAAATAATCGCGCGATAATCCAATTGTTCACAAAAATCCCGAAACAACTGCTCATCCGTACGGGGAGAGCGACAGGCATAGGCCAGCCGGTTTTCCCGATCTAACACAAAACTTCCCGTCCCTTCCAAAAACCTCCCGTTGGCCTCATGTACACTGAAATCAATTTCCCGCCGTACTAGAAACCGGCTTTTTATAACGGCGAGCACCTCTTGCTTACGCTCCAACCGTCGGTTCTCCGCAAACATGGGGTATAGCACCACCGAACCGTCACGATGGAAAGACACCCAGTTATTTGGAAAAATGCTATCCGGTGTATGCGGCTCGGGGCTATCCTGCACCACCAATACATCAATACCGTGCCTACGCAACTTTTCTACAAATGCATCGAACTCTTGAACAGCTCGAAAACGTATCGTATCGTTGCTTTCCACTGAGCGCCTCTGGAATGCATTATTGTCGGCGGTTTGTTCGTTGTAGCCAAACCGTGCCGGCCGGATCATCAATATGGTTGTAGTTTCATTTTTCGTCATCTCCGTGCAGCATATCAATCCCTCATTAATGGCATACTCATGCAGTGAAAGCCCCCCCTTGCCCGCGACAGTTCCGCCGAAGGCATCAGTACCAAGGTGTCGGTTAAGTCATCCGCATTCACTTTACCCGATTCCAAGTCGATCAACAGGTCGGAGACGTTTACTACGTTGAATCCAATTGCCCGAAATGCAGCTGTGGTTTTGTCATTCCGATCGTAACCCAACACCACGCCATCCCGGATGGCGAGGACATTGCAGCTATCGGTCCACTGCTCGCGGGCGTCATACGGAAATTCGTTATTTCCAGACATGACAATCCTGACAGCTGCAGGAGCAGCACCGAGATCGGTTACGCTGATGTCCGTCAACAACGCTTCCAGCGACTGAAAACGCCGCGGGTTGGATAAGTCGCCCTTTTTAAATTGCAATATTTCCAAATCATCCGCCCGGTGCGGCTGGATACCCAATGCGCGGTGCACCGCATCTGCCTTCGGGCCGGTGATACGTTGGCTGGAAAAATCGCCTAACATCACCCACACATTTCGCTTCACCTGCGTAAATACAGTATCAATATGCATATAGTCGCGTCTATGGGGGATTCTAATGATGGTCGCCTTGCGTACCACATCCTTTTCGAACAAACGCCGCACCGCTTGGGCTGCCGCTTCGCGGGTGGTGCGCTCACTTACCCCAATCAGCACATGACTGGGGCCCACCACCATCACATCACCTCCCTCCAGTGTCACCCGCTCAACATCGGCATCGTTGGGCAGCAGGAAGTGATGTTGAGTATCCGTAAGCTCGATCACCTTATCGTGATAGGCGGCAAAAATGGGATGGTGGTAAAAAATATACTTGGCAATCAACGCTTCGCGTTTCCGGGCCTCTTTCATCGGCTTGTTGAGCAAGATGTGGTCATTGATCACAATGCCGATATCCCGGGTAAAAATGAAATTCGGAATCGGCGGAAAGATCATCTCGCGTTCGTCGGGCGTGCCGCTGAAGAATATCCGTGCCAGTGTGGCGGGCGCATACGCCATGAGTTCCCGTTGCACATCATAGCTACAGGCTTCAATAGCACAGACTGAAGCGACTAACTGGCTTTTGATGGATGTTTCAGCCAATATATCGGCCAGCAAAACCTGCAATTCAATCACGTGCTGGGAGTTGTAAAAATCAGGATGATCGGGTTTGAAGAAATTACGATGGTACCCGGGTGCATTGATTTCTGCCAATCGCCCCCTGATTTTGCCTTCATCCATGAAATACAACAGTAATTTGATGTAATAATCATACTCATTCCGACGGATGGTATCCAAGTGTACAATGTCTTCAAACAGCCAGTCCTGTGCTTTGGAAGGCACAACCTTGCCGAGGCCACTGTCCGGGCTATGCACCAGCACTTTTCTTAATCGGCCGGTTTCAGAAGAGACATTCAGGGTATCGGTACGCATAAAATAATGGTTTTACTAAAAACGCAAGATACGAAATCCCATTCTTTCTCCCTAATATCCCCAACCAGCTACCAACCCATAACCAGCTCCTCATATTTGAAGGAAATATTAGGGACATACTAGGGACTTTCTAGGGAGATTATAGGGAAAAATCCCTATTACCTATTACTTATCTATCTATTAAATCACAATAACTTTAGGAATTGGCAATAACTTTTTATTACTTTGGAACCAACTAATTGAGAAAACCATGGCAATACTCAAAAATGGCCCCAACGGTGGATTCAGCGGTCGAGTCGGCAGCGTGGTCGGCTACCAATGGCGTGGCAAGGATGTGATACGTGGGTTGCCGCGTTTCACGTCCAAAAAACGTAGCCCAGCACAGTTGGCAAACCAGCTGAAAATGAAGCTCACCCAACAGTTCCTCAAATCGTGTATCACTTTTATCCGTGATGGGTTCAAACACGAGGCTGAGCAACGGGTGATGAGCGCTTTCAATGTTGCGATGTCGTACAATAAGAAACAGGCTATTACGGGCGAGTATCCAAATTTGGTGTTCGATTACAGTAAGGCGTTGGTGAGCATGGGCGGTGTACCTGCCATGAAAGACGGTACAGCGGTGTGGACAGATGCCGGCTTGAAGTTGGAATGGTCTAACGACACAGGCAAAGACGGCGCCGACCGCGTGGACAACCTATGGGTACTGTTGTTTTACCCGGAATATGAAACATGCGAAGCATGCTTCAACGGGGCTTCACGGGATAAGGGCGAGGCAATTATAACGGTCAGACCGTACTATCTCGGAAAGCCCGTACACATCTATACGTCATTTGTCCGGTACAATGGGAGCGATATCTCCCCCAGCACTTATATTGGGTCGCTCACCTAGTCGGCGCCAACAATAGCCGCAATCTCGTCCATGATCTGACGTGCAATGGCCTCCGCTCGTTCAGGGGTCGGCCCCTCGGAATAAACCCGGATGATGGGTTCGGTATTCGATTTCCGTAGATGGACCCACTCCTCCTCGAAATCAATTTTCAATCCATCAATGGTACTGTGGGTTACGTCCCTATATTTCTGCTGCATTGCGCTCAGCAGGCCATCGATGTCTAACCCCGGAGTAAGGGTTATTTTGTTCTTAGACATGTAGTACTGCGGGTAGCCCGCCCGCATTTCGGAAATGCGCTTGCCGCTTTTGGCCAGATGGGTGAGGAAAAGAGCAATACCAACCAGCGCATCCCGGCCATAGTGTACCTCCGGGTAGATGACACCACCATTGCCTTCACCACCAATTACCGCGCCCACTTCCTTCATTTTTGTGACCACATTCACTTCGCCTACGGCGGCAGCGTGGTATTCCGCACCCCTGCTGATGGTTACATCGCGTAATGCCCGCGTAGACGAGAGGTTGGAGACGGTGTTGCCCGGCGTATGTTGCAGCACATAGTCGCTCACAGCCACCAAAGTATATTCTTCACCAAACATCTTGCCGTCTTCCATCACAAAACAAAGTCGGTCCACGTCCGGGTCTACAGCGATGCCTAAGTCGACCTTTTTTCCGACGACTAACGCAGACAAATCCGTCAGGTTCTCGGCGAGTGGCTCGGGGTTGTGCGGAAACAGCCCATTGGGTTCGCAATGGACCTTGTAAATCGTTTCAACACCGAGCGCCGCCAATAAAGCGGGCACAAAAACCCCACCTGTCGAATTAACGGCATCTACAGCAATGGTAAACCCCGCCTGCCGTATGGCATCTTTATCCACCAAAGGTAGCGCTAAAACCTGGTCGATGTGTTTCTGCAAGTAACTATCGTCAGCCGTAACTTTCCCTAAATTATCAACGTCCGAAAAATCAAAATCCAGGTTCTCTGCAATTTCGAGCACTTCGGTGCCCGCTGCGTCGTCGATGAATTCGCCTTTAGTGTTAAGCAATTTCAGTGCATTCCATTGACCGGGATTATGACTGGCCGTAAGGATAATACCCCCTGCTGCCTGCTCGCCCGGTACAGCAATTTCTACGGTGGGTGTAGTAGAAAGACCGAGATCTATAACATCCATTCCGATGCTCTGTAGTGTTCCCACCACGAGGTTCCGCACCATCTCGCCAGATACCCGGGCATCACGGCCAACAACCATTTTTTTGGATCCCGATTGCTGCTGGATAAAATGACCGAATGCAGCCGTAAATTTCACGATGTCAATCGGTGTCAACGCCTCGCCCGGCTTCCCCCCAATGGTTCCCCGTATACCTGAAATGGATTTGATTAAAGTCATGTACGATTTTGCTTTTGAGACCGCAAAAATAGGAATATTGTTCGGCTTTCTAAATTTCACCAATTTCATAGGATTTTGAAATTTATTTTTACTTTTGTTGCAACTTTGTTTAATTTATATGATCGACCAACTTATTTCGTTCGACCAGGAAGCTTTCTTGGCGATCAACCAGGGGTTGAGCAATGCTTTTTTTGATTGGCTGATGCCTATTTTACGAAATAGGTATACCTGGGCTCCGCTCTACCTTTTCATTATTATTTTCTGTATCAGGAACTACAAGAAGAACGGGTTATATATCATTGCTTTTCTATTGATAACCTTTGGTATTACGGACCATGTATCTTCTTCCATCATTAAGAAATCCGTAGAGCGGGTACGGCCCTGCCGGGATGTCGAATTCAAAGACCAGGTGAATGTATTGGTGAGGTGCAGTGGTGGCTATAGTTTCACATCATCCCACGCAGCCAATCATTTCGCAATAGGCGTGGCACTCATTATGGTCTTTTACCGAAGGTGGAAACACATCCTTTGGCTCGGGCTTTCCTGGGCTGCAATCATCAGTTTTGCGCAGGTCTATGTGGGGGTACACTATCCCCTCGATATCATCGGCGGAGCATTGCTTGGCAGCACAATCGGGTATCTTACCGGCTTAGGGTTCAGGTATTTAGTTCCTAATCTAACCCCTGTCAAAAACGAAGCATGAGTCCGTTAGCCGTTATTGCCATTCTATTTATCTCGGCATTTGCAAGTGGTATAGCCGTGTTTTTCGTAAAACGCGACAACACCCACTTACTGAAACTTATCCTTTCGTTCAGCGGAGCCTACCTGTTTTCCATTACCGTGCTTCATTTGATTCCAGAGGTCTACCATACGCACAGTGCGCACGACCATACGATCGGATTATTTGTCCTATTGGGATTCCTTTTGCAGCTCGGTTTAGAACAGTTTTCACATGGCGTAGAACACGGCCACATCCACCACTCCGAAAAAGGCAGTAATATATTCCCCTTAGGAATAATGATCAGTCTGTGTTTACATGCCGTATTGGAGGGCATGCCATTGGCTGCTGGCCACCAAGGCGCATTGACTTTTGGGATTGCATTGCATCACGTCCCTGCGGCTTTTGCTCTCGGCAGTTTGCTGCTCAACACGTCGCTTTCCAGAAACAAAATCACCCTGTTATTGGCTATATTCGCCATCATGACGCCATTAGGCTACCTCTTTAGCAAGGCAATAAGCTCAGGCGGCATGGGGCATATCGAACAGTATTTTGATCGGATTATGGCCGTTGTCATCGGTATTTTCCTCCATATCTCCACAACAATCTTGTTCGAATCTGGATCGGCCGATCATCACAAATTCAATAAGAAGAAAATGATCGCCGTTACATTGGGTATTGCTGCCTCACTATTGAATTTCTTGTTTCATCCCCACGTGCACTAGGATACAGCAATGACCAATCGGTATGTCACTCGTGTCCTCGTAATTTATCAAGGAGGTTATTGAGGGTTTGGCATTCTGCTTCCGTTATATTTTCTTGGAGAACATCCATCATCAGCATCCGTTCATCCAGGTCCTCCAGTGTATCCAATCCCTTCGTGGTGATTGTGATGTCGACGGCGCGACGGTCTGAGGCACATCGGCTTTTAGCGACCAACCCCTTGGACACCAGTCGGTCGACGATGCGCGAGACATCTGGAGTCTTATCCAACATGCGCTCTTTGAGCAGGTAATTGGTGGCCGGTGCCGGATACTGCCCACGTAAAATACGGAGTATATTGAATTGTTGGAGCGTAATCTTGCTCGTACTGGCACGTTTTTCCAATATATCGGTTACCCAATTACTAGTGAACACGATGTTGATCGTCGCCTTATGCCGCTCACTGTGGAATTTGCGCGTTTGAATTTCGTCTTCGATCTTCATCCGGGTAAATCTTTCTTGGTGGGCGACTCATCGGAAACGAGCTCCAACGACTCCTTCAATTTCAGAAAGGTTGTCACTGCTGCCTTTTTTTCATCGGTATACAGATAGTCGATATTCTCCATTAAATATTGCCGATAATCGAAATCGATCCGGGCGGGCAATTCGCCAATCAGTACCTCTCGTTGACTTAGTCCGTAAGCCAGGGCGTCATTGAATGCTTGGATAAATGACGGGGTAAGCGGTTTATTGGCTACCCATACCGCAAAGGTAAACGGCAACCCTGTGAATTCCCGCCAATGCCACGACAAATCGTACACATAAGGATGGGCATGTTGTTTTCCGAAAGTGCGGTCGCCTATCTCCACATACGCATCGGCTTCCCCTTCTACCGTGATGACCGTCTCGTTCTTCCAATAATGGCGCAACAGGATTCGCGCCAACGTGTTAGATGTTCTCGATTGGCTATCCAAACGGAGCGATTCGATCGATTCTATCGGTTTTTCGCTATAAATAAAAACGGAATTTACTGCTCCGTTTGCACCCAGGCAATAATTGGAAACGATCTGCGCATGGGGGATATCGGGTAGCGCAGCAACGGGCACAATACCCAAATCTGCGTAGCCGTTGATCAACTTATGTGCACACGCACTTGGAACATCCAGACTCAATGAAATCTCATCGATCAACGGAGAGTGTTGGAGCCCATACAAAAATGGCAGTGTGTTCGTATAGGATACGGCAGAAATATTCACTTTTTCCATAATCATCTTATTCGGCCAACAGGCCCGCCAAATGTTCAATATTATAGGCGTCTACAATCGAAAATGCCCTGCCGTTGTAATGCACTTTGTACAACGCTGTGTTGGTATGGGGAAAGTCATCCATCGCAGCGATGTTGCGATCAATGAGCAAACAAAGGAATACGCGCATAGCCCGCCCGTGCATGCATATTAATACGGTTTTTTCATCTCGGCGGGACAGGATACGGGCAAGTGCCTCGCGTTGCCGGGTTACCAATTGATTGGGCGTTTCACCTCCTTCCACTGAACGGTCCAACTCGCCCATTCGCCAACGTTCGGTCAAATCCGCAAAGCCTTCCATGATCTCAGGAGTTTGTTCCTTCCCTTCATAAATGCCCCATCCGATCTCATCGAGCCCAGCCAATTGTTCCGTCGGTAAACCGGTGAACGGCGCGACGGTCTGATGGGTACGCAATAAGGTCGATGTATATATTTTATCGAAATCTACGTTGCGATAGCGGGCGTAAAATGCTTCAGCTTGCTTTTTACCGGTCTCGTTCAACGGCGAGTCGATCCCCCTACCCTGAACGATCCCTTTCAAATTAAGGTCCGTTTGGCCGTGGCGAATAATGTAAAGTGTTTTTTCCAAAAATATATTGCTATTTATCGTTCAATACAGGTAATTGATAATACCGTGCTTGTTTGTCAGGTGCGTCGTCGTTAAAGACCACCTCGTTGTAATCCGTAATGACATTATAGAGTGTATCCCGTTCGATGGGATGCTTACCCACTTGTTTGATTAACTCGACCAGCTCCCGCGTCGTCATTGCTGGATGCTGTTCCTCCGCGCCCGCCATAGAATAGATTTTGGTGGTGTCATCTAACGTACCGTCGATATCGTCCACCCCAAAGCTTAGGGACAATTGGGCGGTCTCTCTACTTATCATCGCCCAATACGCTTTAATATGTGGAAAATTGTCTAAATAAATACGGCTGATGGCGTAATTGCGGAGGTCTTCCACCACCGTCGATTCCGGCACATGGGCCATCTGATTGTCCTTGTTCCGGAATTTCAAAGGAATGAAGGTTTGAAAGCCGTTAGTTCGGTCTTGCAACTGCCGCAACCGTTCCATGTGGTCTACCCGGTGCCAAAACGCCTCGATATGACCATACAACATGGTTGCGTTCGAATGCATGCCCAGTTTATGCCACTCTTCGTGTATTTGCAGCCATTGTTCGGCATTGCATTTATCCTTCGCGATCTGGTCTCTTATCTCCGGATGGAAAATCTCGGCCCCGCCCCCTGGCATCGACTCCAAGCCGGCCTCCTTCATCATGGCCATGCCCGTTGCATAATCGACCTTGGCCTTTTTGAAAATATAGTGGTATTCTACTGGGGTAAGCGCTTTCACATGGAGGTTGGGGCGATGTTTTTTTATTGCCGTAAACAGGTCCATGTAAAATGCCATGTTATATTGCGGCAACACTCCCCCTACGATGTGGACTTCCGTAACCGGCTCATTGTCGTATGATTTCACGACGTCCAGCATTTCTTCCATCGTGGCCTCCCAGCCATCTGCCCGTTCTTTGATTAACCGCGAATACGAGCAGAATTTACAATCATAAACACAAAGGTTGGTGGGTTCGATGTGGAAGTTCCGGTTAAAATAGGTGATATCGCCGTGGCGACGTTCGCGTATGGCGTTTGCCAACACCCCCAAATAGCCCAATTCACCGCGCTCATAAAGCAACACGCCTTCCGCTTGATCGATCCGCTTACCATCACGCACCTTGGCGGCAATGGCTTTCAAATCATCGTCCAGGTGTTTGTCTTCAAGAAGAAATGTGAGCTTTTTCTCGGCGTCCATACCTTGATATCTTTGAGAGCAAATTTAGCTAATTTTGCTCTTATATGCAATGGCAGCGCCTATTCTCCAAACTGCTGCATTTCTATCAATCTTTTGTAAAGGCCGTTGTTGGCCAGCAATTGCTGGTGGTTTCCTTCTTCCACGATGTGGCCGGCTTCCAGCACAATAATCTTATCCGCATTTTGAATGGTGCTCAGCCGGTGGGCAATGACCAACGTGGTACGGTTCTGCATCAGTTTGGCCAGGGCTTCTTGGACCAGCTTCTCCGATTCGGTATCCAATGCAGAGGTCGCCTCGTCGAGCAGTAAGATTGGTGGGTTCTTCAAGACTGCACGAGCAATGCAAATTCGCTGGCGTTGGCCACCCGACAACCGCACGCCACGGTCGCCAATGGATGTCTCATATCCATGTTCCGTTTCCAGGATGAATTGATGCGCATTGGCGATCTTCGCTGCAGCGACCACATCTTCCTTGGTTACGTCGGCCGAGGAAAAGGCGATGTTGTTAAATATGGTATCATTGAACAAAAAGGAATCCTGATTGACCAATCCAATCAATGATCTTAAATCATTTGTTATCAGATTTTTCACGTTCAAACCATCAATCAGCACTTCACCATTATCCACGTCCATGAAACGGGGGATCAGGTCCATCAATGTGGATTTCCCACCACCCGATGGACCGACCAGCGCAACGGTCTGTCCCTTGGGGATTTCGAGGTTGATACCTTTAAGCACCTCGCGCTCCCCATAGGAAAAACATACGTCGCGCAACTGGATACTTCCGTTGAATTTTTTTATGGATTGTGCGTCTGGCTTTTCGGAAAGTAAATTCTCTTGATCTATTAAATCCAACACACGCTCCCCGGCTGCTATTCCCGAATTGATGTTACTGAATGCATCCGTAAGGGCTTTGGCCGGGCGCATCACCTGCGAAAAAATAGCGATATAGGTGATAAAGGCTTCGGCAGGCAGCTCACCAGATCCCGTCAGGACAAGGTTACCGCCATAAAGCAACACAATGGCGACCATGGTTACCCCCAATAGTTCCGAAACCGGTGAGCCCAGCTGTTGCCTCCGGACCATCCGCCGACTTATTTTCGAAAACCGAATATTCTCGTTATTGAAGCGGTCTTTGATAAATTGCGTTGCATTGAACGCTTTAATGATTTTCACGCCGGATAGCGCCTCGTCGAGGTAGCTTATCATGTTGCCGTAGACCTGCTGTGCCTGGGTGGCCTGCGCTTTGAGCCGCTTGACGATACGCGAAATGATAAAGGCAGAAAGTGGAATAACCAGTACCGAAAATAAGGTTAGTTTGGCAGAAATCAAAAATAGCGCAATGATATAAAATAGGAGCGTAAGCGGTTCTTTGAACACCACCTGTAAAGTAGCTGTTACAGAAAACTGTACTACTTGCACGTCTGAAGCAATCTTGGAAATGATATCCCCTTTACGTTGACTGTTAAAATAGCCGACATGCAAATCCATCACGTTATCGAACACGGTTCTTCTTAAATTGAGCAACGTGTGGATACGCAGGTTTTCCATGATCCGCTGCGACAGATAGCGAAACAGGTTCGCTAGGAATACTGATCCGATAATGACGACACATACCCGTTGCAAGGCGCCATAGGGTCCGTAAACAGCAATAGCCTCCGTTGCATAATACTTGAAATAAGCTACGATATCAAACCAACTATCAGGCTGGGCAACATCACCTCCCTCATTTCCGTTAAACAATGTATGTAACAGCGGGATGATAAGCGCTAAATTCAGCGTAGCGAAGAGCACGCTCAACAACGTCGTGGCCGCATAGGGAATGGCAAATTTCCCAAGGGGTTTGGCATATGATAGTAATCGGAAGTATGTCTTCATTAAGAATTGAACAAGGTGCAAAGCTACCAAAAAAGAAAGGGTAGCCGAAAAATACGAATCCAATAATGTGAATGGTTTTACTTAATTTAGTCGCCTAAACGTAAAAAAATGCAGATACAGGTTGCCCAACGGCTTCAACATACCGAAGAATACTATTTTTCAAGAAAACTACGTGAAATTGAAGCATTAAATCAGACGGGTGAAAAAGTAATCAATTTGGGCATCGGCAGTCCCGACTTGCCACCCCATCCGGCGGTTGTAGAGACCCTTTGCACGTATGCTACACAACCGGACACCCATGCTTACCAAAATTACAAAGGCATATTGCCGCTCCGGCAGGCTATTGCCGACTGGTATAGCAATTGGTACGGCGTCTCCTTGGATCCCAATGCCCACGTGCTCCCCTTAATCGGTTCGAAAGAGGGTATTGTGCATGTGTGCATGACCTACCTACAGGAAGGCGATGAAGCACTATTTCCCAATCCGGGGTATCCGGCTTATGCGGCTGCGGTCCGCCTGAGCGGCGCCACCGGCGTACCGTACACGTTGGAGGAAAAGCAGGGATGGTTGCCTAATCTGGGTGAGCTGGCGAAACGTGATCTTAGTAGGGTGAAAATAATGTGGTTGAATTATCCCCATATGCCAACAGGGGCGCCTGCAACGGCGGCATTTTTCGACGAAGTAGTTGCCTTTGCGAAGGAGCACCATATCCTGCTATGCCATGACAATCCGTACAGCTTCATCCTGAATGAACATCCGCAAAGCCTGCTCGCTACCGAGGGTGCGATGGATGTAGCCATCGAACTCAATTCGTTGAGCAAGTCGTCTAACATGGCCGGCTGGCGCGTAGGCATGCTGGTGGGTGCCGAGGCCCGTATCCAAGAGATTATCCGGTTTAAGAGTAACATGGATTCGGGGATGTTCCTTCCCGTACAAATGGCAGCAGCCAAAGCGCTATCGCTCGGACGTGATTGGTACGACGAGCTAAACACCAACTACCGAAACAGGCGGGAAAAGGTATACCGTCTTTTGGACGCACTGGAATGTACGTATAGCCGTCAGCAGGTCGGGTTGTTTGTATGGGCAAAAATCCCCGTTTCCCATTCCGATGGATACGCGTTGAGTGATGTGATTTTACAGCAGTCGCGGGTCTTCATCACCCCTGGCGGTATTTTTGGGGATGGCGGAAACAACTACATTCGAGTGAGCCTGTGTGCCACGCCTGAAGCACTGGACGAAGCGTACGACCGTATAATACGTGCGCAGGTAAAAGCGGTTAATCATCTATAAACGAAGCACAAAATAACAATGAATATAGCCATTGTTGGCGTAGGGCTCATCGGAGGATCCATCGCCATCACCCTGAAAGAAAAAAAAATTGCCACACGCGTGATCGGTGTCGACAAAAGCGAGGCCAATCTTAAAAAAGCCCTCCAATTGGGACTGATTGACGAAGGGATGACGCTGGACGATGCCGTAAAAGCGTGTGAAGTGATCGTGCTTACCGTTCCGGTAGATGCTATCCTTAAGTTGCTTCCCGGTTTGCTCGATCAAGTGACCAACCAAGTGGTTATTGATATGGGGTCTACCAAAGAACGCATACTCCAAGCCATTGCAGACCACCCGAAGCGTGGTCGTGTCGTAGCGGCACACCCCATGACTGGCACCGAATACTCCGGACCGGAAGCGGCCATCCCCAACCTATTTGCTGGCAAGGTAATGGCATACGTGGATGTTATGAACAGCGACGAGGATGCCTTCGATACCACCGAAATGATCGTGGACCAGCTGGATATGCAGGCAACCTTCATGAACGCACACGAACACGATGTTCACACAGCCTATGTATCACACATTTCACATATTACCTCGTTTGCCTTGGCGCTCACGGTGCTGGAAAAGGAAAAAGCACAGGGGCGAATTTTCGAGTTGGCCGGGTCGGGCTTCGAATCCACGGTGCGATTAGCCAAGAGCTCTCCCGATATGTGGACACCCATTGTAATGCAGAACCGCGACAACGTATTGGAGGTATTGCAAGAGCACATCAAGCAACTACAGCATATATACGACGTCATTCGCGACGAAGACTACGAGGCTTTCCACAAGCTGATTAAAAAATCGAATAAAATCCGACGCATTCTAAAATAAAAAGGGCAGCCGATAAAGCTGCCCCTATGGATTTCAGGTTGATTGAACTCCTTTAATATGCCAGCACGGTAACCTCGGTCCTTCGGTTGGCCTGATGCTCGTCACGCGAGCACGGTACCCCGTCGGCACACCGGTTGACCAGTTTGGTCTCCCCGTAGCCCTTGGCCACCATCCGGTCACGCGCGATGCCCCTTGACACGAGGTAATCCACCGCCGATTGCGCACGCCGCTGCGACAGGGACTCGTTGTAGGCGTGGCTGCCACGGCTGTCCGTATGGCTCGAAAGCTCGATCCTCAGTGTCGGGTTGTCGCGGAGCGTACGAACCAGTTCGTCAAGTATCGCCGCCGCGTCCGCACGGATGTTGTGCTTGTCGAAATCGTAGTAGATGTTCTCCAGCTCGAACGTCTGCCCCACCCGGAAGACCGGTTCCAGAAGCAACGCAACCTCCAGCGTGTCGGACCGCGTGATGCCATGCGTGCTTACCCGGGCCGAATCGGCATGGTAACCTTCTTTCTGGCCCAATACTGTGTAAGCTTGGTTGCGGTCAAGCACGAACTCGAACGTGCCCGCCCCGCTGCTGCTCTTCCTGGCAACGATCTCGCGCTGGCCGTCGTATAACGTGACAGCGGCCGCCGGCAACCGTTCTCCCGTCGCCTTGTCCGAGGTGGTCCCTTTCAGGATGATGATGATCTTCGGCTTCTCGTAGGAAAACGAATAGATGTCATCACCGCCCATGCCGCCGCGGCGGTCCGACGACAGGAATCCCCGGTAACCGCTCCCGTCTTCCTCGTAAACCAGGTAGCCAAAGTCATCGGCAGCGCTGTTCACCGGATAACGCAGGTTCTCCGGCGTGCCCCACCGGTCTTTGCTGCCCCTGGATTTGAACACGTCCAGCCCGCCCATGCCGGCCAGCCCATCCGTGGAATAATAAAGCGTCCCGTCGGGCGCGATGCCGGGGAACAGCTCATCCCCTGCGGTATTTATCGCAGGCCCGGCATTCACCGGGCTGCCCCATGAACCGTCCGCCTGCCGCTCGCTGTACCAGATATCCGTGCCGCCCTGCCCCCCGGGCATGTCGCTCACGAAATACAGCACGCTTTCATCGGGCGACAGCGCCGCATGCCCCACCGAATAGGCCTTCACATCGTTGTAAGCGAAGGGTTCGGCCACCCAGGCCCCATCCTCCTGCCGGTAGATGTACAGTTCCAGCGTGTGGGTCCGGTAGCGCTTCCCCGCTTCTTTCCGCGATGCCACGTCCCTGCCCGTGTGCGTACGCGTGACGTACAGCGTGCTGCCGTCTTTCCCGGCCGCCAACGGCCCGGCGTGGTATTTCGCATCATCGATCCCCGCGGATGCCAGCGTGGGCCCGCCAAGTGTCCCGGCCGCCGACAGCGGCGCGGTGTATACCCGCAGGAAGGCCTTGCCCGTCCAGCCGTACGTATTCGCCGGGGATGCGCTTGCCGGCTCGCCCGCATAGTACACCCCGCCACCCGACGGGAAAACCGAAAACTCGGAGTTGGCCGTGTTCACCGCCGTTTCGTTGCGAAGCCGGTGCAGGGTCGGCGAGGCCATCCAGCGCAGCGCCGAATCGCAGCCCGCGATCTGGGCCGCCACGGTGGAATCGCTGCCGGTCTTTCCGGCGTAGGCCTCTAGCTGGCGCTTCGCCTCGGCGTACTTCCCGTTCACCTTGAGCACCTGACCGTACATGAGCAGGCTACCGGCAGGTGCCCCTTCGTGCCGGACCACCCGCGCATACCAGTTCTCGGCAGACTCGTAATCGTTCATCCGCCAGTAGCTCTCCGCTAGCCGCTCCAGGTCCTGCAGGCGGGGCCTGCGCGTATCCACCAGCTTGGTGTACAGCTTGGCGGCATTCGCGTATTCATAACGCCTGTACAGCTCCTCGGCACGCTCGCGAAGGCCCGGCTGTTCCTGTGGAAAGGCGGCCCCGCCCATGCACGACAGCACCGCGATCAGAAAAAATTGTTGTAACCCGTATCTCATAGTATTAGTCTGTTATCTGATGTCCCCCCTAAAAAAACCGTGGGCTCAGCAACCGCTGCTCCCTGCGGCCGAAGGTGATCCCCAGCGTGATCTCGTGCGAACCGTTCTGAACGCTGCTCAGCCGGCTCACGATGTGGTCGTACGAGTAGCCCACACGGAGCGCTTCCGTAACATAGATCTGCGTGACCGCAGAAAACGAGTTGCGGCCGCTCAGGCTGTTGCCGCTAACCCGGCTGTACTCCCGCCTGAACACCGTCACCCCCGTGCGCCAGCCCGCACCCAGCCAGAAACGACGGCCGAAAATGAACATCGCGTTCACGTCAACGCTCGTCGGGCCCCTGAAATCCTCCTTCACCAGCAGGCTCGGACGGAAGTCCAGCCCAGTGCCCAGGCCGAACAGCGCACCCCCGATGAAGTACAGGTGCCGCCTGCGCCGGATGTTGTCCGTGGTCGTGTTGTCCCACCGGAAGATGTTGTTGCTCTGGTCGCCCGAAAGCAGGTCCATCACCGACACCCCTGCGTACCACCCCGGGTTGTAGTAGTACACCCCGAAGCGCACATCCGGAACCCAGTTGCTGATCCTGCCCGCAGGGATCACCTGGTCTCCCCCCTCGATAGGGTCCAGCACCGCTCCGTCAAGGCTGTACTGCGTCACACCCGCGCCGATGCCGAAGCTCAGCCGCTGCGTGTCCTCCTCGTTCAGCCGGAGCCGGAAGGCGTAGTTGGCATAGGCCGAGGTGGCCGACTGCGGACCGAGTTTGTCGGCGATCACCTGCAGCCCCAGCCCGTGCCGCCTGTTCACCGGGTCGGCAACGCCGTCGATGGACAGCAGACCCGTCTGCGGTGCGCCATCAAGACCGACCCACTGGCTGCGCAGCCCCAGCTGACCGAACCACTCTTCCTTGTAACCCGTGTATCCCGGGTTAACACTCATCGAATTGAATATGTACTGCGTGAACTGGATGTTCTGCTGGGCCCGGCTTTCAGATACCGCCAGACCGATCACGAATACCGCTAATGTTATAATGCGCTTCATAGCCATTGTTTCGTTGCTTTTACCTTACTGCTTTTTTATAAGTACCCAACCTGCGTACCGTTCTTGGCGGCTACCATCATGAGTAATAATCACATAATAATAGGTGCCTTCGTTCAATCCCTGGCCACCCCAATCGTTCTTGTAGTTATTGTGGCGATACACCTCATTGCCCCACCGGTTCACCACGGTGATCTCCACGCGGTCGAAGCTTTCAAGACCGACGATTTCAAAAACGTCGTTCTTGCCATCCCCGTTGGGGGTAAACACATTCGGGATCTTGAATGGCCGGGATTCGACGGTCACGAGGATTGTAGCGATGTTAGACACCAGTCCGTTCTCGTCTGTCACTTCGTAACGGACAGTACTGGTACCCGTAAACCCGTCGGCCGGTTCAAACGTCACCACGCCCTGCGCGTTTACAGTGTACCGGCCTTCACCCGGAACCGTAACCGCAGTTGCACCATTTCCAGACCCATCGATGAGCCTAACCGTTGAGGGGACAATCGGGCTACTGCCAGGCTGGTCATTTGCCAGTGCCGTAATCGTTACTGATTGGCCATATGGTGTGGTCGCCTGATCGTCATTAGCTGTCGGAGCAATTTCCGCAGCAACACCTTCCACCGTCACCGTGATGGTAGCGACATTGGATTCCAGTCCGTTTTCATCCTTCACCGTATAGGTAACAGTGCTGATGCCCACGTACGCTGCATCGGGCGTAAAGGTCACTGTGCCATCAGCACCTACGGTATAAGTACCTTCCCCTTCGATGGTTACGGTGGTCACGGCTTCGCCGCTATCGGGTTCAACCAGCCGTACGGTACCACCCACAATCGGTTTACTTCCCGCCTCATCGTTACCTACCACATTTATGGTGACCGGACTGCCCTGGTTGGTGCTCACGGCGTCGTCGTTGGCCACTGGACCAAATACGCCGGGCACTTTGACCTCGGTTTCATCGCCAGGTGTTCCACCGTCGGGATCTTTGGCAATTACTTTTGCAACGTTAACTACCGTACCTTCATCCACATCGGCTTCCGTAATGGTATACTTGAGTTCGAACGACTGGTCAGTTTTCGGTGCCAATGTGGTGATTTCTTCTTTCCATTCCGGGAACAGCACGTCGGTAACCAACACGTCGGAGAGTGTCACGTTACCTGTGTTGGTCACCGTAATCGTATACGTGATAACATCACCGACATTGCTGAATGATTGGCGGTCGGCCACTTTTGTGATATTGATACCTACATCCTTACCTACGGGCACTTCCACCTCGTCCTCGTCCTCCGGATCATCGGGATCATTACCCCTAGCGCTGGCCACGTTCACCACACCGCCGTTGTCGATGTCAGTTTGGGTAACCGTATACTCCAGCTCGAAGCTGCGCGTGGCAGTTGGTGCCAGCTTATCGATGCTTGCATTCCAATCCCGGAAAAGTATATCGGTAACCGTATAGTTCTCCAGCGTCACGTTGCCCGTGTTGGTCACCGTGATCGTGTAGGTAATCACTTCGCCCACCGTGCTGACCGTTGCCTTGTCGGCTTTCTTGCTGACCTCGATGCCTGGTTGCTTGTCGCTCGGCACTTCCACCTCGTCC